>Ga0207920_1000076_pt1 | contig 14156 bp, 12 predicted proteins | sample DeeseametaMP0204_FD_184218 | JGI IMG/M metagenome (GOLD analysis project Ga0207920, IMG submission 184218) | Marine microbial communities from the Deep Atlantic Ocean - MP0204 (SPAdes) | ecosystem: Environmental > Aquatic > Marine > Oceanic | place: South of Cape Verde, Atlantic Ocean... | reverse complement strand
TGGGGTAAGATCTTCGACAATTGCAGGTATCGTTTTAGAACTATGGATAAAGCTACCGCACTCATCAGTCGAACATATACCTTATACACTAATTCATCGCTCACCTAATAAAAAGATTACGCTTGAGGCTCTGGCTGACATAAGAACGGTTGTAGAATCCTTTACTTCTGCAACGCCGTCTTATAACGAAGAGCTCGCTGTAAACACTATTCAATGGCCTGTTGAATCTGAGCCTCTAGTTTCGCTTATTATTCCTACCAAAAATGGCAAGGCGCTTGTTAAGGCCTGTATAGAGTCAATATTAGAAAAAACCGTTTATCAAAATTATGAAATATTACTCATCGATAATGGATCTGATGAAAAAGAAAGCCTCGACTATTTTGCTAAGTTAGAGAAGCACTCCAAAATTCGTGTTCTTCGTTATCCCGGAGCATTCAATTATTCAGCAATTAACAATTTTGGCGTACAACATGCTTCTAAAACTAGTTCGATAATAGGGCTTATCAATAATGATATTGAAGTAATAAACCCTTATTGGCTAACAAGCATGGTAGGGCATGCGGTACGGGACGATATTGGCTGTGTTGGGGCTAAACTGTTGTACTCTGATGGCCGAATACAGCATGCTGGAGTTGTACTCGGGTACGGTGGTGGTGCAGGTCATGCACATAAATACTTCCCAAGGTATCACCCAGGGTATATTAAGCGTTTAATTGCAACGCAGAATTATTCTGCAGTTACGGCGGCTTGTTTGTTAGTAAAGAAATCATTGTTTGTAGACGTTAACGGTTTGAATGAACAAGATCTAACCGTAGCCTTTAATGACGTAGATTTTTGCCTGCGGGTTAAAGAGACCGGTGTACGAAATGTTTACTGCGCTGAAGCCGAGCTATATCATCATGAGTCGGTGAGTAGAGGGTTAGACCATGCGCCGGAAAAAGCAGCAAGGTTTAATCGTGAACTAGAATTTTTAAAACAACAGTGGGGCGAATATATCCAGCATGACCCCGCGTATAGCCCAAACCTTACACTTATGCGTGAGAACTTTTCCATCAAATCGAAAGAAGAGTTTTCTGGTTAGAAGTAGCTTTGAATTAATTTGAAAGTTGGAACTTGTTAGAAAAATGGAATCAACAATGAGCAGATACAAAATAGCGGTAGCTGGTACGGGGTACGTAGGCTTATCAAATGCGGTGTTGTTAGCACAACACAATGAAGTGAAAGCGGTCGACTTAGTTCCTGAAAAAGTTGAGATGCTGAATAACAAGAAGTCTCCAATTGAAGATAAAGAAATATCTGAGTACCTGACAACAAAAGATCTTGATCTTGTAGCAACACTAGATGCTCAGGTTGCTTACAAAAATGCTGACTACGTTATAATCGCTACTCCTACGGATTACGACCCGCAAACTAACTACTTTAATACAGGTAGTGTAGAAGCGGTTATCAAAACGGTAATGGAAATTAACCCTAATGCCGTGATGATTGTTAAATCGACCGTGCCAGTAGGTTTCACTAAAGACGCAAAAGCACGTTTCGGTACTGAAAACTTAATCTTTTCGCCAGAGTTTTTACGTGAAGGTAAAGCACTTTACGATAACCTTCACCCTAGCCGTATTATTGTGGGTGAGCGTAGCGAGCGTGCAGAGGTGTTCGCTAAGTTACTTCAGCAAGGTGCTATAAAAGAAGATATCGATGTATTGTTTACTGATAGCACCGAAGCAGAGGCCATTAAGCTTTTCGCTAATACGTACCTAGCTATGCGTGTGGCTTACTTTAACGAACTAGACAGCTATGCGGAACGAAATGGCCTAGACACCAAGCAGATCATTGAAGGGGTTGGCTTAGACCCGCGCATTGGTAATCACTACAACAACCCTAGCTTTGGTTACGGTGGTTACTGCTTACCAAAAGATACTAAGCAGTTACTGGCTAACTACAGTGAAGTGCCGAACAACATGATTCAGGCCATTGTAGATGCTAACCGTACCCGTAAAGATTTTATCGCCGATTCAATTGTAAGCCGTGGCCCCAAGATTGTTGGCATATATCGCCTCATTATGAAGACCGGTTCAGACAATTTCCGCGCCAGTGCTATCCAAGGCATCATGAAGCGTATTAAGGCGAAAGGTATTGAAGTTGTAGTTTACGAACCAGTACTTAAAGAAGCAGATTTCTTTAATTCACGCGTAGTAAACGACTTAGAAGAATTTAAGAAAATCTCTGACGTAATCGTAGCCAACCGTGTAACTGGCGATATCGAAGACGTACTAGATAAAGTATACAGCCGCGACCTGTTCAACGCTGATTAAACATAAATTATGGGGTCAGAGTCAAGACTCTGACCCTGTTTTAAGCGTACTTAGCAAATACCACTGTTTGCAAGTTCATTGTCATAATATTTAAGCTTCTCAATTATTCTCGGTCCTTCTGGACGCAGCTTTAGAGCCATTTGCATAAGTCTACGAGCTTCTTTAAGAGAGTAGTGCTCGCAAGAAATGGCGAGGTCTCTTATTTTCTCAACATTATTTACATATGATGATACTAGTTCGTCATGATGCTTGATAAATGCATTTTCTACTTCCTTACAGCTGACGTTAGCAAACAGTTTAAGCAGCGGCTTATGGTGAGTTGACAAAAAAGAAGATAGGTAAGAGATACTCTTAAGATACCGCTCCTCAACAAACTTTTGTGACTTCAAGCGGAGCTGCTCAAGATCAAGTTCTTCCATAAATTCACGCCGTTTTGACTCATAGCTCAGCCATTGTTCGTGCTCAAGTACTACGGTTACTAGGCTCTCCTTTCTAGCTCTTGGAAGGCCATGTCTGTTTGTTTTGAACGGAATTTCAGCACCAGACATTCTACCGGTAGCTAATGTCGACACATATTCCATCGGTGACCTGAAAAGTCGATGACATATAAATGCTGGGCTATAGATACTTTTCTTTGAATGCTCAGAAATGTTGGGATCTTCTTCCCATGGTGTAGTATCAACGTTGATGTAACGGTTTTGTTTTAGTAAAGGTTGGTGCAACCGGACTTTTTTAATTCCGTTAGTTACAGGAAAAATCGATTTTACTAATCTAGAGCGCTCGCCAATAAATGTATTATCCAGCATTTCGAATGCGTTTGCTTTTGGGTATTCATTCAACCATGAGAATGAGACTCCTTCACCTTGAGGAACGGTTCCAAGATAATCAGATATCGTTACCGAAACGTCTTCGTGTACCCAAAATTCATCGATATCTAAAAACATGATGTGGGTGACACATTTATTTGTATCGTTCAACGTACGCTCTAAAGCATTTGCGTATGCAAGATATTGAAACTTTTTATTCGCAGAGCCTGGTACCCAATCAACAAAATCAGAATTTGTATACGATACTTGTGGAAACCTTTTGCTTATGCGTTCAACAATTTCTCGGCTATTGTCTGTAGTTCTGTTTATCAAAATTTCGATTTCATCGAAACCTTTATACAAATGATGGAAGATCCATTCAGCTAAATATGCGCCTTCATCCTTTGCAACTGCAATAATTTTTGTCCTAATGGAATTCAAGCTTGTTTCCTTCAAATTTCTTACTTATTTGTCAGAGCGCCCATACCTATCAGAAAAACGAACAATGTCGTCCTCTCCAAGGTAAGCGCCCGATTGTACCTCAATGAGTTCCAGTGGAATCTTTCCTGGGTTTTCTAACGCGTGAACCGCGCCGATAGGAATGTAGACCGACTCGTTTTCTGTTAGCATTTGCGTTTCATCACCAATGGTCACATTAGCAGTACCAGACACTACCACCCAATGCTCAGCTCTATGGTGATGCATTTGTACAGATAGCTTTTCGCCTGGCTTCACGGTTATGCGTTTAACTTTAAATCGCCCGCCATTGTCGATTGAATCGTAACTTCCCCAAGGCCTAAACACTTCGCGGTGGAATTCAAACTCGGGGCGTTTTTCAGCTTTCAGTTTGTTTACCACTGTTTTGATATGTTCGGCATCTTTCTTATTTGCCACCATAACAGCGTCTTTGGTTTCAACAACCACAACATCTTCCAAGCCAATAACTGCCACTAAACTATGTTCTGCATTTACGTAGCTGTTTTTGGTACCTTCTAATAGCGTATCGCCTTTGGTGACATTACCGTTTTCGTCTTTATCACCCGTTTCCCACAAGGATGACCAACTACCTACGTCTGACCATCCCGCATCTAATGTTACCATTGCAGCTTCTGTTGTTTTTTCCATCACCGCGTAGTCAATAGAGTCGCTAGGGCATGAAGCAAAGATTTCTTCATCTATACGTACAAAGTCGAGATCTTTTTCTGTTTTCTCTATCGCTTTTTTACACGTTGTGTATATTTCTGGGGCGTGGGCTTCAAGCGCTTTTAAAAAAGCGCTAGCCTTAAACATGAACATACCGCTGTTCCAGAAATACTCGCCTGAACGAACGTATTCTGTGGCGGTAGGTATATTAGGCTTTTCAACAAATTCACTTACATCGAAGCCAATATTAAGTTTATTCCCAGCTTTAATATAGCCGTAGCCTGTATGCGGTTGAGTAGGAACAATACCGAATGTAACTAACTTACCTTGTTCAGCTAAAGCCTGGGCTTCCTTTATCTTCGACTGAAATGTATCGCTATCTTGAATCAAGTGATCAGCAGCTAAGACGAGTAGAACTGGGTCATTATCGTCTTCCATAGCTTGAAATGCTGCCAGTGCGATTGCTGGTGCTGTATTTCTTCCTACAGGCTCTAACAGTATATCGCTGTTATCAACACTGATTTGGCGCATTTGCTCAGCAACCAGAAAACGGTGTTCTTCATTACAAATTATAGATGGTGGTAATGATTCGATTCCGTCGAGTCTCAGCACAGTGTCTTGAATCATAGTTTTGTCAGAAGTAAGAGACAAAAATTGTTTAGGTAAAGCAGCGCGAGACTTTGGCCACAAGCGGCTTCCCGTTCCGCCTGCAAGAATAACTGGCTTCATTAGCGTTCCTTGATTTATAAAATGCTTTTACTGTTTTCAGTATACTGAGTTATGAGGAAGATAAAAACGGTACAGCATAATAATCACAACCATCACTTTAAAGCGTTAATCAATCTAACCCCATACGCGGGAAAGTGTTCGTCCTTCGTTAATATTTGCAACCCTTCAGCTTGAGCTTGTGCGATCAGCATTCGGTCAAATGGATCGCGGTGGTGCATTGGCAGTCTTCCTGCTTGCTGGCCGTGGAATAAACTGATAGGTAATGCGCTAAAACCTAATTGTTCGATAAGCGACTCAATATCATCTGGTACCGTAAGTTTTCCCAGCTGCTGTTTAATCGACATCTCCCAAACCGAAGCGGCACTGATATAAATGCCATTTTCAGTATTAGAGATATGCTTCTGAGCATTAGGACCTAATTGCTCATCTCCGCTCATCCACCAAATTAAAACGTGGGTATCTAGTAAGATTCTTTTCATTACAAACCGAACATATTTGCTATATCTTCGTTAACCTCTTTCGAGTCGAAGTCTTCGGTTGCATGAACTTGGCCTTTGAATTGCCCAAACATGCGTTTCTTTTCTGGTTTAAAGGGCACTAGCTTCACTGCTGGCTTTCCCGATTTGGCGATAACAACTTCTTCACCCGCCTCAGCCCGTTCTACAAGCTGGGATAACTTACTTTTTGCCTCGTGCATATTGGCTTGCATACAAGCCCCCTGATAAACTTAGCTAAACTTAGCTAATATGGTAGTTTAAAAAAGTAGCAGTTGCAACGATGGCTTTAGCTCATTTGTGTTTAACACTAGTGGCATAAAAATTTGATACTGAAATAAACAGAATATCTGTCGTGTCGGTAATGCTTATTCTTTATCACCAAAGGACACTCACAAAAAACTTCCCAAACCACAAAATTCGAAATAAAATCCGCGCCAATTCAACCCCTGCCATTAAGCCTCAAGCTTAATCACACCCGGCGGGGAAGAAGCATGCTTTAAATTGTGGGGTCAGAGTCGTTACTCTGACCCCACTGCTAACTGCTTATAAGTTATCAAAGCTTACAAGCGGTAAAGTGAGTTCATGCTACCTACCATATACCGCAGCGTGAACTTCGTTTCGTTTAGTTTGCTTTTATTAGCGGAGTCGTTATGAATAGGCTGCGTGAGCTTTCCAGCCAAGTGATGGATGTTTACCAATCTCTTTCTCAAGAATTCAGCGCATATCAATCAAGTCAGTCATTAAACTGTGTTGAGAAATGCGGCGCATGTTGCAACAAACCCGACATTGAAGTGTCGCCTTTAGAAATGCTGCCATATGCACTGCATCTGTTTGATACAGGGCAAGCCGAACAAGTATTCGATGAGCTTCAAAGCTATAACGGCTTTGCATGCAAGCAATATCAACGCTTGAGTTTGGACGGTACTGAAGGCTATTGCGGAATTTACGAATACCGCCCCGGGATTTGCCGTATGTTCGGCGCTGCTGGCTACAAAACTAAATCAGGCGAAGCAACGCTTTCGGTGTGCAAACCAATAAAGCAAGCCGTACCTGAAAAATATGCGGCCGCGCTTATTGCTATTCAGCCAGCATGGGGTCAGAGTCACGACTCTGACCCCATGTCTACCATGTCTATATCGAGTAGCAAACCACCAATGATTGCTGAAGGTAGGCAAAGGCTGGCGCAACTGGATTATGAGTTAGGCGATAAGCTTATGCCTATAAACGATGCGCTCCGCTACATACTAGAAAAAATACTTACACTAAGGTTTTATTCACAAAATATAGATGATGGCGTTGCAGCGTAACATGCAGTAAGCATGGGGTCAGAGTCATGACTCTGACCCCCAAGTACTTCACTGATTCCAAAAACTTCGCTGCTGAACTTTGAGCCTGAATTTCAAGGTACAGGATTGTACTCCGCAAAAGTCCACTTATCATCGATAAATAATAACGACTAATCGGAGCGAGAGTATGGCAAGAAGGAGAAGGATTTCCCCAGCAGGTTTCCCTGTACATGTTATTCAACGCGGCAATAATCGTTCTAATTGCTTTCTAAGTGAAACGGACTTTATTGCTTACGTAAAATGGCTCAATGTCTACGCGAAGAAGTTTAATATACACATACATGCCTGGGTATTGATGACAAATCACGTTCATTTACTTTGCACACCTCAAGAAGATAATAGAGGTGTAAGTGCAATGATGCAGTCAATCGGTCGAATGTATGTAAGGAGGTTTAATGCAAAATATGAGCGTACCGGTACATTATGGGAAGGGCGTTTTCGTTCCTGTATAGTGGATTCAGAGAAATACCTAATGACGGTGTCACGCTACATAGAGCTCAATCCATTAAGAGCTGGCCTGACGAAACACCCAGCTAATTATAAGTGGTCAAGCTATCATCGCAATGCACGTGGGGTTCACACCTCATTATGCACTGAGCACCCAATATACACATCATTAGGCACAGATCCTGAAGCACGACAAAAGTCTTACAGAGCACTTTTTCATGACGAACTTTCAAATAAAGATATAGAGCGTATTCGAACATACAGTCAAATAGGTAAGGCGCTTGGCTCAGAACAGTTTAAAACGCGACTACATGAAGCATTGGGGTCAGAGTCCCGACTCTGACCCCATAACTCAGAGCGTCACGCTAAAATTCCGCGTGCCGATTCCACTATTGCCTCACTAATTGTGTAGTCGGCACGGCTTTTACCGGTAATGGCGTAGTATCTTTCATTAAGGGTATTGGCGTTACCAATACAGTGCACGCCGTACTGTTCTTCAACGTGCTTCGAAATAGCAGAAGGTGCGCAGAATACGCCGAAGTCCTCACTGCCAAATAACTTCAGCAACGCGGTATCATCAAACTCAGCAACAATTTTGGGGTAAAGCTGCTCGGCTTCAAGCCAGCTTGTCAGCGCTTGTCGTATTCCAGAAGTATTACCTTGAATAAGCAGCGGCATTTGGTTTAAACAGTCGGGGAACTGTAACCCTTCACTTAGGGGGGATTTACCAAAAAAGCTCAAAGAACTTTCCCCTAGGAAGAAGCTATTTGCACTAATTTGTGTGCCAGGCGCAATACCTCTGTCTGCCACGATAAAGTCAATAGCGTTAATGGCCAGCTCTTTTAATAAACCGTCAAAGCTATCTTCTTTAATAACGTACTTTACTTGCGAGAATTTACGCATGGTATCGTGCACAAAATCGTAAAAAAGCACTTTTGGAATTCCATTTGTAATACCTATTACGAATTCTTTCGTATTCACTTCATCGCTATTGTTAAGTATTTCAGCCAGTTGGTTACCCTTGTGAAATATTTCACTGGCATACTGATAACTTACTTTACCCCGTGCATTTAGGTACAGCCGTTTGTTTATTCTGTCGAATAATGAATAACCCAGCTGACTTTCAAACGTGCTAAGTTGCCCGCTTACGGTTTGCGGGGTAACGTGGAGTAACTTTGCGGCTTTGGCAATGCTGCCTTCGCGTGCCACAAGATAAAAATAATAGAGGTGATGGTAGTTTAGGTGATGCATACTTAATTAAGACGCTAAATACTATTAAATAATAGAGCTTCGAGAAAAAGTACTCTGACCCCATTATTTATAATGACAATTATTTTCGATGAACTATTAAGAATATAACAGATTTATTCTAACTAACCATTGCAATACACTATAGGCGTTGTTTCATAGATGCAGTAAACAACGCATAACTAATTTTTCCAAGCTAGCGGTATATTGAAGACATAACTATGGCTAAACCAATAGATTTACGTAAAACGCGAAAAACACTTTTTTCGTTACTAAGACCTGAGGCTGGCTTTTTTTGGGTTGCTATCGCTTATGGCGTGGCAATCAGTTTGATGACACTGGCAGTACCTATTGCCGTACAAACGCTAATTAATAGTATCGCCAATATTGGCTCTACCCGAGCAGTCATCATACTGGCCGTCATTCTTTTCCTTACTCTGTTTATATCAGGTGTATTCAGTGCCCTTCGCATGCGTGTTATGGAATTTTATGAGCGTAAGGTTTATGCGCGTCTTACCGCTGACTTAGGGCTGAAAACCATCCTTGCCCCGCATAGTTTTTTTGAAGGTCGCCAGAACGTGAGCATTACGCAGCGTTATTTCGACATTATGACGTTTCAAAAGAATATGCCTTCACTCATGATCGACGGTTTCGCGTTGGTATTACAAATGCTAGTGGGTTTCACATTGGTTTCTTTTTACCATCCAGCCCTTTTCGCATTTAACGTAGTACTTCTTCTAACCATGTACGCCGTATGGAAAATCTGGGGCCGCGGCGCTAAGCGTACCGCCATTGAACTTTCTCACGCTAAATATGATTCAGCAAAATGGCTACACGATATCGCCATCGCTCATGAGTTTTTCAAATCTGCCGATCACGTCGAATACGCCGGCCGCAGTACCGAAGGCTACATAAGCAACTACGTTAAGAAACATAAGAGCCACTTCCACTACACCTTTTCGCAGGTGGTTATGTTCCTACTGATGTATGCCGTATCAAGTGCATCATTATTAGGTATAGGTGGTGTGCTTGTCGTACAAGGCGAGCTGTCTATTGGTCAGCTCGTTGCAGCTGAGCTTGTTATGTCAGCCGTATTCTTCGGTTTGTCGCGTTTTACTCAGTACCTTAAACTATATTATGAACTGTATGGTGCCGCCGAAAAGCTGGGTGGTGCTTTGGCTATGCCTCAAGAAGAGCTAAATGCTTCAGAGCATATACCAGCATCGTCTAAACTCGTTTTTAACGATGTAGAGTTAAAACATGGTAATGATTCCTGCAACCTTAATGTGGTGTTTGAACCAGGCACGAAATACTTTGTTACCACTGACAAAAGCTGGGTTCAAAAACAATTACTCGGTTTATTAAAGCAATACGACCGCGTTAAATCGGGCGATATATTGTTGGGGGAGCTTAGCCTAAACGACTACGACACCCATGAACTAAGGCAAGCCGTCACTATATTAGACCGCTCTTTAATTATTGAAGTATCTATAGAGCGCTATCTAAAACTAGCTCATCCACAGGCAACTATTGCCGATATACGTGCTGCGCTTGAAGAAGTAGAAATGACGAAGGTTATCGATAGCTTGCCTGAAGGTTTGCAAACTAAAGTGTCGGTATTGGGCGCGCCTTTGCAACCGCTTGAGTTCTTGCTGCTTAAACTGGCCGCCGCCATTATTGGGAAACCCAAACTTCTTATATTAAACCAGCACTTTGATGCTATACCCATAGAGCTGCGGACACGATTGCTTAGACGCCTAAGCAAGTACGACTTTACTGTAATGTATTTTACAAATATGCCAATACCAGATTGCTTCGAGGGTGTATTGCACTTACACGACAATGCCACCGCCATGTTAAACGAATATACAAATGGTGAATCGCCGGTTGCCAGCGTGAAAGAAAGTACTAGTGCTATGAATGCCCAGACCAATAGCGCACAAAAAGCTGATGTTCAAAAGAACGATGTGAAAAATAACAAGGAGGACAAGTAAGTGAATAACGCAGAACGTCGCTTTCTAGATAACATTACTTCTTTGCCTGCTTTGAAAGTACCTAAGCTACATCGCGTTATTACTGGAGTAATAATCTTCTTGGTGCTGGCCGCTGGTTTGATACTGTACTTCACCCCTTGGATCCAAACCGCCTATGGCACGGGTATGGTCGACTCGCTCGACCCGAAAGACAGAACTCAGCCTATCAATGCCCTTGTCGATGGGCAGGTAAAAAAGTGGCATGTGAGAGAAGGTCAGCAGGTAAAAGCGGGGGAGCCAATCGTCACGCTAATTGATATCGATGCCCAGCGTCTTGAAAAGCTTCAGTCTCAGCTTTCTGCTGCAAATTTGAAAAAACAAGCTAACGAAACGGCGGTGAGAAATGCCGAAAACAACTTGGCGCGCCAAAAGTCACTGCAGGAGCAGGGCTTGGTATCACGCAAAGAAGTAGAACAAGCTGAAATCAAAGTACAGGAACTAAGGGCAAAAGCTGCAGCGTCGGTATCTGAAATAAACGAAGTAAGTATGACGTTGTCTCGCCAATCTACCCAGACTAAGTTTGCGCCGGTAGACGGCACAGTGGTGCGTTTGCTGTCGGGGGGCGTGTCTACCTTCGTTAAATCAGGGGATATTCTAGGTCAGTTCATTCCTGCCGATGCCAAGCGTAGTGTACGGGTAACGGTTAGAGGTCTAGACGCACCGCTAGTAAAACCTGGCGCGAAGGCACGTCTGCAGTTTGATGGTTGGCCGGTTTTCCAGTTTAGCGGGTGGCCAGGAAGCGCAATAGGAACTTTTGGCGGTGAAGTGGTATATGTAGAGCCGGTAGCCAACGCAACGGGCGATTTTAATGTTTGGATAAAGCCTGATGAGTCAGATATTCCATGGCCAGCTGAAAGCTCTGCTCGCCTAGGTAGCCGGGTAAAAGCATGGGTACTATTAGAAGAAGTTCGTTTAGGTTATGAAATGTGGCGACAGTTAAATAACTTCCCACCGTTACCCACACAGCAGCCATCTTCAGGAGGAGCGAAGGGCTCAGGAGCGTCAATATGGTAATGCGCAGATTGTTTTTTACTGCAATTGCTCTAGCTACCTATATAGATGGGAGTGCATCTGGCGCATATTCGCAGACGCAAAATAGTCACCAAGTGCAAACTCAAAGCGCTAGACAGGCGCCAACCATTGAAGCGTTGATTAATAGCATGGTGAATTATCACCCGTACGTGCTGGCAATTAACGAAGGAAACTATCAAGCGGCAGCTGAGCTTGAGATAGCAAGAAGCAGTTTCGACCCCTTCATTGAACAGAAAACGAAAAGCCGGGTATCGGGTTACTACGATGGGACAAACCTCACACAACGTTTTACAAACCCTATTGAAGATTTTAACGGGGCAGTATTTGGTGAGTACCGGATAGCAGGTGGAGACTTTCCAAGTTATGAGGGGGATTACGATACGCTATCGGGCGGCGAAGCTAGCGTGGGTATTGCTATGTCGCTGTTACAAAATCGAGAGATAGATAAGCGTAGGACTGAATTGCGTAATGCAGGGTTGGCTACGTCCCAGTGGCAGGCATTAGCCACAAGCCTCATTAACGGCTTTGTCTACAAAGGCGTAAGTGAATATATTGCATGGTACGAAAGTGCATCACAAATTCAAGCGGTTACCGAGTTACTTGATACGGCGTCTGAACGTGAAAAAGCGTTGGTTACTCGAGTGGAGAAGGGCGACTTAGCCAGTATTGTGCTTACCGAGTTTAAAGCCAATTTGCTTCAACAGCGTTTAACATTGGCCGAACTTAAACAAAAGCGCGACATGCACGCGCAAATGCTATCTTTTTACTGGCGTTCACCCAGTGGCGATATGTTAGCAATTAATAGTGAGCAGCCGCCTAGTGAAATAAGCTGGCCCTACTGGGTTGGCAACAGTCAGCTGGTTACGCTTCGCAATGCACTGCGTAACCACCCTGAATTAGACGTAATGAAGTTGGAACAGCAGGTGGTACAAAATAAGGTAGCGCTTGCTGACAATGCATTACTACCAAAGCTTGATCTTACCGCGTCTATTGCTAGAGATGTGGGGGCGGGCTCGGAAACACTGGAGGGCACAGAAACGAAAGTAGGTTTGTCGTTCTCTTATCCGCTAGGCAATAGAAAGGCAAAAGCAGAGCGAGCTCAACTTCAGTCAAAGCAAAGGGAGCTTGCACACAAGCTAACATCCACACAGCAAGCTATTGAACAACGGTTCGAACAAGCCCTAGTGTACTGGTCGCAAGCAAAAGACATTGTGGCATTGCAAAGCGAAAATGCGGCATTAGCAAAAACCTTGTCTAAAGTAGAAAGAACACGCTTTGACGCAGGTGATAGTGATATGTTTGTATTGAATGCGCGAGCTCAGAACGAAATTAAGGCGAAGATCAAAGAGATTAAAGCTAAGGTCGACTTACTAAAAGCAGAGCTGATGCTTTATAAAGAGGCCGCCATGCTATATTCATTCGAAAGTTAAAGGTTCTTATTAACACAGATTTTTGATGAAAAGAGCAGGGCAAACTCCGCTTGCCATTAGCGACTATAAATCTTACGGGCATAAAAGAGATGATAGTCGCTTAATAGGTAGTAGCCTTTACAAATAGCATAGCCACGATAGTAACCAACAAAGCAGCGACTAATAGAGTGATATAAAAAAACGGCGTACTGAGCTAATCAATACGCCGTTTTTTATAAACTTAGTTTTTAGGGCTTAATTACCTAATGCACTATTAACGTCGTCCTCGCTCAGTCCGGCAGACATAGCGTACTCTTTTAACTTATCTTGAGAGACGCCTGCGTGTTGTGCAGTATTTAATATACGCATTACTTGTTCACGCTGCTGGGCCGACTCTCTTACAGCTGTTTCAACTACCGTTTCCGCTTCGTTTGGAAATATGGCTAAAAGTGCGTCTACTACATATTCGCCAACAAAGGGCACTGCATTTAGCGCACTAGTCATAATGTCGACGATTTTGTTTGGATGCTCTTTAGATAATGTTTGTACAATACTATCTGCCGCATCGGGTTGAGTTAATACAGCCACGCGCACAATCTCATCTAATTCTTCAGGTGTGGACACGGCCGCTGCTTGTACCACAAAGTCGACATAAGTAGGTTCTGCTTTAATGGCTAACTGAACAATGTTAGGGCAGCTACTCACTTCTTTCTCGATAGCCAGCTGAACAATTTCTTCAGTTGAGGATGGCTGCGCCGAAATGGCTGCAAAGATTATTTCTCGATATTTATCAGGATAAGTATCTAGTGCAATGTCTACGATAGACACTATTTCCTGCGGGTAGTGACCAGTAATAGAGCTAATTGCACGTCCTACAGACATGGTCTGATCAACTTGACGTTTTAGAAAGGCTGTTTGAAAGCGATTCGACTCTTCAACGGATTTTTCTACGCTCGCTGAAGTGGATGGCTGAATAACTTCATCAGAAGAAGTGTCTTGCGCCATTGCCACGTGACTAACTTGAGAAGCTAGTAGTGCTGCTGATAGCAATGTAAGAGTTCGTAACATAAACCCACCTTTATAATTATTGCGTAGTCAATTTCTGACACCACCAGTATTAATACATTTATAAAGAACACAAAGCATAGGTCATT
>Ga0207920_1000075_pt1 | contig 14215 bp, 11 predicted proteins | sample DeeseametaMP0204_FD_184218 | JGI IMG/M metagenome (GOLD analysis project Ga0207920, IMG submission 184218) | Marine microbial communities from the Deep Atlantic Ocean - MP0204 (SPAdes) | ecosystem: Environmental > Aquatic > Marine > Oceanic | place: South of Cape Verde, Atlantic Ocean... | reverse complement strand
GGGCGTCATGTCACCACTCGTTGGAATTATAGGTGCAATGCAGGCCCTTGAAGCCATAAAGATAGTCACACAATATGGTAAACCACTTTGCAATCGACTGCATCTATATGACGCTATGCAAGCAACCTGGAGTGAGTTTAAGGTACCGCGACAGCAGGATTGCCAGGTTTGCGGTAGCAAAGCCAAACTTTAATCAACGACTTTTTAGCTCTGACCGGAAACAAACGCTAGTTAAGGTGCCGTCTGCATAACATCATTGTACTTTTTGAGGGCACAAAGCAATGCGCTGGGAAATGCACTTGTATCCAATTCATCCAGAAAGTTCTTAACCTGCAAGCCTAACTCCGTATTGCCAGTTACCAGCAGTTTGCGTTGAAAGAAAAGGGTGTCGGGATCCTGCTCTCTTACAGCAATACTGACTAAACTATCGATATCGCCACTAAAAGTAACGTCAGGTTCTTGTTCAATCTGCGTCTTTACCACGATTGACTGCTTCCTTAGTCCTGAATGTTCGACGTCTCGGACAGAAATGAAAAACTGATATGGAACGTCGCTAATAATTATTGCTAGCCAATGTCCTTCCAGAAAACGAAGTGATTCATCAGTTATTTGCTCCGATAACAAGTTTGACAATGTTGTCTGTGCCACCCATGACTGAAACGAGGATGGCAATCTAGTAAATGCCTTTGTTATGTCTTTTGGTAATGCTAGCACTTGGTGTTGCATTCGTTTTTTCGCGATGCAAATTAAAGGATTACTGCGTGCCTGTGAGTTTAACTTGTGCCACAACATATCTATAGGGGTGGTCTTATTCATTGGCAATATCCCATAAAATTGAGTAGTGATATTTGAATTTTGTTCATTAACTATCCAGCAACAGCTAGATCCCAGGCTTCTTTTGCACCTTGCTTGCCGTTTTTCATTTGTATGAATAAGTTCAGCATACTTATCTCTCGACTGAGTTTGTCTGAATTGGGGTCTACCGGTATTTCCAATAGTGTTATCCCACAATTTGATTCAACCGCGCTTTGTAAGTGAGTCCTCAATTCTCCTATTGTTCTGCACTGCAACCCTTTGCCGCCATAAGCTTTAACCAGTGTGAGCACATCAAATCCAGGGGTTGAACAATGGTACATTGTGCTTTCGCCACTTTTGCCAAGGTGGAAGATGTTGTTTCGCATATAAAGGATAACAACCGCAAGATGCTCTCGTTGAAAATGAATCAACTCATTTGATTGAAAATGAAAGCCACCATCACCGGTAATAACAACCGCAATATCGGACGAGTTAGAAGATTTCAAGGTCTTAGCCACAGCACGTGCATAGGGCAGACTGCTACCCATAGCACCATACCATGGATTAGTTAGCCAAGGCCGACAATGACTTGACCGCTTAGTCTCTAAACTGTAAGAAGCAAAATACGAATTACCAATTTCTGGCAGATAAATTAACGAAGCAGATAGCTGACTTTGCACATCATTGAGGGCATCTGCAAGATTATGGAAGTCGACGCTGTCATTATCGTCTAAAACCGGACGACGCTTTTCTTCCAGCAAAGTTTGAAAAACAGGGATATCGCTCACCAGTAATTGTTCAAAGACATGTAGCAAACCTTGTTGATTTTGAACGGTCCCTTTTACCATGGTTTTATTTTCAAATGATTGAATAACATGCGTGCCTGAACAAAAAGCATTATTCGTATCTTGACTCTGGATACTGGTATCGACTTCCAAGATGTAATCAACTTTCTGTTCAATGTAGTATCGCACGTAGTCAGGACTAAAGACGCCGTTATAGCTTCCTACGGACAGCGGATCAGACTCATCTAAAACACCTTTTGCCAGCCAGCTAGTTGCATAAGGAATATTGAATTTGTTCACAAAATTGCGCAGTTGCTCACATAATCTTGTGTTCAACTTGACATTCTCGCCAACGAACAGAAGTGGATGGCTTGACTGATTCAATTTTTCAACAATGTGTTCAGCGATATGCTGCGCACCATCTAACACATAGGTCTCATGATTTACGTCGCCAGGTGTTTGTGGCAGCTTTAATGCCTGGGTGGGTTCAAAGACTAAATCACGGGGTATCTCAATGAAAACAGGCTGTTTATTGGCATAGGCGTGAGCAACCAATTGAAAAAAACGTTCAGCCGCCATATTAGGCTGACCTTTCGATCTTGCGCCTTGCAATCTTTCGGCTCTCATACCTAATGCACGAAATGACTTCAAGGCACAATCATATTTCATCATCCATTCAGAGCTGGAGGCCACACTATGATGCAGCAGCGTGTCAGAAATTTCTTGCTCACCGGGTGCTCCGGAAATAAATACCACTGGCAGCTTCTCGGCCACTGCAAGGGCTGCTGGACTGGAACAAGGTAAACTACCCACGGTGAATGTTGTCAGCGTTGCACCTAATCCCGAAATTTGAGCTTGCGCACAAGCAGCATAGCCGGCGTGCATTTCGTTACTAGAAGGCGCAGTTTCAAGTTTTCCTTCAAAAGCGCTTATAATATTATCTGCAAAATCACCTCCTACCCCGAACACTGTCTTACATCCAAACAGCGTCAGGATGTCAGCCATGGCTTCACCAAGTAGAGGAAGACTATTAGCATATTCTGTACCCAGATTTTGCGCGCAGTGCGCACGCATATTCGCACCCAGCATAACTTGCTCCTGACCACTAGGCCTATTCAAATCAACCGGTTGATTATGTGCCTATGAGTGGCGTTTAACAAAAGCTTTTTGTTGGTACTCACAATGAACGACATCTACCTATTTGTTTCAATTGGCAAATGACACTGGTTTTTTAAAAATAGCGTTGGTTTTGTTTTTGTAAGTTGAAGGCGCTATGGAATTACTATGCCCTGCGGGTAACCTCTCTTCTTTTAAAATGGCGATCGATAATGGCGCAGATGCGGTCTACGTGGGTTTAAAGAATGATACGAATGCCAGGCACTTTGCGGGTCTTAATTTTACTGAAGAAAGACTGGAAGAAGCCGTCTCTTACGCACACGACAGATCAAAAAAGATACATATCGCTATTAATACCTATGCGCATGCTGAACAATGGGATAAGTGGAAATTCGCTGTCGATGCCGCCGCAGCGCTCAATATTGATGCCCTGATAGTTGCCGACATGTCAGTACTTAGTTATGCAGCTGAGCGTTACCCAGATTTAGAGTTGCATTTATCCGTGCAGGCATCTGCAACCAATGCAGGTGCTATCGAATACTACCAAGAGTGCTTCAATGTGAAGCGAATCGTCCTCCCGCGCGTACTTTCAATTCATCAGGTAAAGCAGTTAGCGAGATGTACCAATATTGAACTGGAGGTCTTTGCATTTGGTAGTCTATGCATCATGGCCGAAGGACGCTGCCACCTTTCTTCGTATCTAACCGGTGAGTCACCCAATATGAATGGTGTGTGTTCACCAGCAAGTCATGTTCAGTGGCAGGAGTCGGATGGTCGTTTAACATCCAGATTGAACAATGTCTTAATTGATTCCTATCAACCACATGAGCAAGCAGGTTATCCAACTCTCTGCAAGGGGCGTTTTCAGGTAGATAGCAATACTAAAGCGTTTCATGCACTGGAAGAACCTACTAGCCTAAATACGCTGAGTCTGCTACCTGAATTGTTTAAAATTGGCGTGAACGCCTTAAAAATTGAAGGTAGGCAACGAAGTAGTGCCTATGTAAAACAGGTAACTAGAGTTTGGCGCGATGCTATTGACCACTGCAGTAGCTCCATGCATGTAAACGATCTGCATGATTGGGAAAAACGTCTGGAATCCTTATCGGAGGGAAGCTGCACTACTTTGGGTGCCTACCACAAGTCGTGGCAATAGCAACCATGCCAATCCTTTTGATTATTTGATTTTGTAGGAAAACCATATGCAATACTCTCTCGGCCCAATTCTCTACTTTTGGCCTAAAGCACAGGTTGAGCAATTTTATGACAAAGCCGCCCAGAGTGAAGCCCAAATTATCTATTTGGGAGAGACCGTTTGTTCGAAGCGGCGTCAATTAAAGATGGTTGATTACATCGCTATTGCGAAGGCGCTTGCCGATAAAGGTAAGGAGGTCATACTCTCAACTATGACCTTGTTGGAAGCACCTTCGGAATTGGCTCAGGTGCGTAAATATTGTGAAAACGGTGAATTCCTCGTTGAAGCCAACGATATGGCCGCCGTGAATTATTTACGAAAATTAAAGGTGCCGTTTGTCGCAGGCCCAGCGCTCAACATATATAACCACAAAACACTGGATATATTGTTAAAGCAGGGAATGAAACGCTGGTGCATGCCCGTCGAACTCTCGAAGGATAAGCTCTCCGAAATCCTTTCAAAATGTGATGCCATAGGTATTAAAGATAGGTTTGAAGTTGAAGTATTCAGCTATGGTCATTTACCACTGGCATATTCTGCTCGTTGCTTTACTGCTCGCTCGGAAAACCGTGCAAAAGACGATTGTGAGCTGTGCTGCCTGAATTACCCGCGTGGTCGCGTTGCATCGAGTCAGGAAGGGCAAACACTTTTCGTACTGAACGGTATTCAGACGATGTCAGGGTATCGTTATAATTTAATCAATGATCTTAAGACAATGGAAGGGTTAGTGGATATTGTTCGAATCAGTCCTGAGGCTACCAGTACATTTGAAGTTTTGACAAATTTTGTGCATGCCAATTTGATATCTCTTTCCGCAGATGAAACTAACGGTTACTGGCATCAGATTGCAGGATTAACGCCTTTAGGTGCAAATCAAACGCACTCTCGCGTTATGTCCTGAGTGATATGATGACTGTGCACTACCCATGGCGAGCTTTTTTATATCAATTCAGGTTACCTAGCGCAGTGGATTAGTATTGGTACTCAATCAATTTAACTGCCCGCAGGGACTGCGACGTCTGGGACGCAACGGTAATGTAAATTGAGCTTCAGCTCCACGATGAGTGGGAATAGTGTAACTTTTATAGCATGACTGAGGTAGTAAAATGGCGCGCCCACATTTTGACTGGCAAGACCCGTTTCAATTCTCCCAACTGTTAACCGAAGAAGAGCAGCTGATCCGTGAAATTATGAATGAGCTGGGCGAACTGGGCTTGCTTGGTGCGACCTTACCCGCGTTGCTGTCTTAGCCAGTAGCATACCCAAACTGACCAGTGCTGCCGCCGTGATGGCCTCGATTGCGCCGACTTATCCCGCTTTACCGACACTGCCATTACCGCTGCCAGCTGTGCGGCAGGCGCTATTTGCCTTTGATTAGCGTAACCTGGGTAAAGGCCAGCATTTAGCCAAGCTGTTAAACTGGGCGCTTCACGATCTCTTTACGCAATATCCCCATACCCTAATATTTGGCGAGGATGTCGGCAAAAAAGGCGGCGTTTATGGCTTTGCCAGTACCCAGAGCCAGATCAGCCGTTGCCTGCGCTCGGCGAGCCGGCAGTTTATTGTGAGGGGGAGCAGTTAGCGGTCATGAGCTATGCCAATGGTTGTTACTTAAGTCGCCAGGCGTTTGCGGAATTACCGCAGCAGGCAGCGGACAGCTGCTTAATTGACCTACGCTGTCTGATACCGCTGCATATCGATGCCATTATTCAGGCGCAGCAGGTAGCATCCCCCTTTGTAATCAGTATGGGGCTGTTACAGCAGCGGAGTTCAGTTGTATAAATTAAAATTCAATTTCTGAGGTCGACATTACCAAGTTCGAGTGTTACTGACAGCTTCCGCAACAGTGCTGTTCGCCGTGTCCCGGTTTAGTTGGTTCAACAAATAAAATTTCGTTTTCCAGTAGAATATGTTGCATTAAATCTTCTTTTAACTCTTTTAAACCTAAATACAATGCTGTCCAGGTGTTACAAGCGTCAAGTGGAAGCTGTTGCTCGAAACATAACTCATCCAGCTTTTTAAGGGCATCACCATGTTCTTGATGTTCTTCCAGCATTACGCTGATAGGGCCATAGGGATATATGCCTTGTCTTAACATCGGGAATAGAATTTGCTCTTCTTTTAACATATGGCTTTCCAGCTCTTGCTGCATATCATGTAAATGAGCCGCTAAACCGTGTGGGCAATCTGGGCTATCGCCATGTACAGTTTCAACCCGCTTAGCTAAGCGGATAAGCTCGGGCAGTTGCTGACGATGCTTCTGGTGAAAATTCACTAAAATATAATCAATTAGCTTAGGTGCTGGTTCAGCGTGCCAATTAATAGCGGGATCTTTTTGGTGTTGTAAATTCTCTAAAGCCTGTAACACTTCTTGTTGGTTTAAGCCGCGTTTGGCGATAGCCTCACCAAGACTTTGTTGCCCGCCACAGCAAAAGTCCAGTTTAAACTGATGAAAGACGGCGGTTGCACCAGCGATACGCGTAGCGAGTTGACCCAGGGGTTGCGTGAGTAACATAGTAATTCTCCAATAAACAAAGACTCATTCTCGTGAGTGCATGGACAATGCCAGAACTACCACCTTTGATTTATATCGGATTTTTACAACGAATGGTAAATTGTACCTTAATGATTCAGGGTAAATATTACCCTAAAGGTATAAATCACCATGCTTGATGCCAGTTTGTTTGCCGATTTAGTGACGGAATTGCCCGCTGCAGTGCGCTTGCAACGTTTAGTAACTACCCTGCGTAGTCATTTTGCCTGTGGTGCCGTGGCATTATTGCAGTTGCAGCATGCGCAGCTAAAACCCATTGCCGTTCATGGATTGTTAAGAGAAACGTTAGGACGGCGTTTCGACATTAGCCAGCATCCACGTTTGGCCGCAATTTTGGCAAGTCGGCAACCGGTGCGTTTTCCACCGGGAAGCGACTTACCTGACCCTTATGATGGCTTATTGGCAGAACAACCCGGTGAGGCTTTACCCGTGCATGATTGCTTGGGTATGGCGTTATACGTTGACGGACAATGCTGGGGAGCTATAACACTTGATGCACTTTCCCCTTCCTGTTTCGATGCTTTGGCGATTTCACAGATCCAACAATTAAGTTTACTAATTGAGGCTACCATTCGGCTCACTGAATTGGAAAGAATAAACCGGGCATTGCGGCAACGTGAACCTGAATCTGTTACTAATCAACTCGCTGATGGTTCTGGGCAGTTTGAAATTATTGGTCAAAGTGCCACTTTACTTAGAGTGCTACAAGAGCTGGATGTGGTTGCAGCGTCCGATTTACCGGTTTTACTATTAGGAGAAACAGGGGTAGGTAAGGAGTTATTTGCCCGGCGTTTACATCGTATGTCTACACGCTGTGCCAAACCAATGGTTTATGTCAATTGCGCGGCTTTACCAGAATCTCTGGCTGAAAGTGAGTTATTCGGGCATTGCAAAGGCGCTTTTTCTGGTGCTTTGAGCGAACGTGCTGGCCGATTTGATGCCGCGGATGGTGGAACCTTGTTTTTGGATGAGGTGGGTGAATTACCGCTGTCGGTGCAAGCTAAACTCTTACGGGTGTTACAGAATGGTGAAATCCAACGCTTGGGATCAGATCATCTGAGGCGGGTGAACGTGCGGTTAGTGGCAGCAACGAATCGGGATTTACAACAGCAGGTCAAACTGGGTGAGTTTAGAGCAGATCTGTATCATCGTTTATCGGTCTATCCCATTATGGTTCCGCCATTACGAGAGCGAACTGAAGACCTGTCCTTGTTAGCTGGGCACTTTTTAGAGCTAAATCGCAGTCGACTGGGGCTGCGTAGTATTCGCTTATCTTCTGCAGCAGAAATCATGTTGTTGCACTATGGTTGGCCAGGAAATGTGCGGGAGTTAGAGCATGTATTAAGCCGTGCTGCTATAAAAGCGTTAAGTTTAGGTGCTCAAAGAACGGATATTGTCACCTTGCTACCTGAATTATTAGATTTACCCAGTGAAATGCGTCAATCACTCCCTGATGCCAGCAAGCAGAATAAACCCGTATACAATTTTAAGTTGGCGACACAACAATGGCAAAAGCAGTTTATTGAGCAAGCGTTAGCGCAACACGCTAATTGTTGGGCTAAAGCCGCCAGAGCCTTAGAACTGGACGCTAGTAATTTACATAAGCTTGCGCAACGTTTAGGTATTAAGTAGCCTAATGTCTGAAACCAATGGATTACATACTTTTAAAACAAATACACATCATGTTGGCCGTGACCACACTTATAAACTTTGTTATTCGCGGCTATTGGATGATAATTGATTCAAGCCTGCTACATAGTAAATGGGTGAAAACCATTCCCCATGTTATTGATACGCTTTTACTCAGTACCGCTGTTGCTCTGATGTTGATGGCAGGATTCTATCCATGGATTTTCGACTGGGTAGCGGCAAAAATACTGTTGCTCCTGTTGTATATTGTGTTTGGAACGATTGCATTAAAGCGCGGTAGAACAAAAACACAGCGCATAGTCGCGTTTATTGCCGCGCTCTTATGCATCAGTCTGATTTTTACATCTGCATTCAGCAAATTTATGCTTTCAGTACATTTATCCTGGTCTTCCGTCCACCCTGGGTGCTGACAGTACAGGTAAGTATTTAAAGAAAAACAAACCGAATGCTACACACCATAGACAACCTGCAAATAGCCAAAATTGAATCGTCCACTGTGGCCATATCGCTATTGCAATAGACCGCACTATCGCACTAATCACAACAGCAAAAAAAGCGACGCTCATTAGCTTTCCAACTTGTAACATCCTGCCGGTATGCCCAAGTGAAACGCGAGACATCATAGCTAAAATCATGCCCCCTATGACACCAACGGTTAAACTGTGGATTGCATTACTTAAAGTAATACTCGCACCAAAGAAATGCAGACTTAGCAATACAAGTCCAATCGGAATAAATAACATAGTAATATGTAAAGACCACACTAATGGCACATTTAAAGTGACCCAGATGCGCCACCTCCACTGGCGTATTGTATGAATCACGGCCGTTGTCAGGCATACAATGCCCGTCAACATCTTAATATCAACAACATCTTTGAGCAGGAATAAAACCAACACAACCGCGAGGCTAGCCAAGGCTGACATTTCCAACCACTTAATAGGTAGTACTTTGGTCGTTTTTGTGCCGTTTGCGGTAAACATCGGAATAACTCTACCGCCTAAAAAAGCCACAAGGAAGGTGACTAACAACGTCATACCGTGTATACCGCGTGCCTGCCAGGCTGAATCAAAACCTAAGCTGGGTAGATAGGTAAAAAGGTTCATAACCGACATTAGTACTAACACAGGAATAAAAATCAGATTTCGATACTGGCGTATCTTGACCACCCGTTGACCAACAAAAAATGCGGTTAACGGTAAAAACATCAAATCAGCAATCATTGCCCATGGCAAAACCGACGCTGAGCCAGACAAAATCAACAGCCGTGCCAAAAACCATAGGCAAACTAACAGCAGCAGTTGCCTTCCTTTGATGCTTGGGATATTCGTCCAGGTTTGAACAGCGGTAAGCAAAAAACCTGCAATTATTGCTGCCGTGAAGCCAAACAGCATTTCATGGCTATGCCACCACAGCATACCATTAAGTGGCTCGATTGAAATAACACCCTTTAAAGTCAGCAGCCACAACGCCATGGATAAGGTTGCAAACAGACTACCGAATAAGAAAAACGGTCGAAATCCTAAACGTAGCAATGGAGTAATTTTTTGCTCTTGTTGATTATCCACGATGTTTAACATGCCTATCAATCCTGTTCGAGAAAGTTATGTTGCTGGGCATCCAACACCCGGCTTCTGTAGCGTTCACGTTTTATTGCCAAGTGCATTAGCAGCATACAGACAGCTAGTACGCCATAAAGCAGCATAAAGCACGCACTGTAGACGCCTGCGATGTCGACTGCCAATCCAAAAAGAATAGGGAGCGTGCAACCACCTAATGCGCCAAGCATGGCGACCATACCGCCGACACTTCCCATTTGTTCCGGATAGTAATCGTTAATGATCTTATATACGCTGGCACGTCCAAAACCTTGTGCTAATCCAATCAGCAATAGCAAAATGGTAAACACCCAAACATTCAGTTCGATGTAAAGTTCAACGTCTCTATCTACGCCATGGATGGTCATAGTCGTTGGTGGATAACTCAAAAAGAATAGACAAACTAAACAGATCCAAAATACCCCCCAATTGACATTTCGCGCACCGAATCGATCGGCAAACCATCCCCCGGCAGCACGCGCCATACTGGAACTGATGACGAACAGTAAAGTCAGTGCCATGGCTTGATTGAAGGGCAAAGCGAAAGCATTCACGTAGTACTGAGGTAGCCACAGTAACAGCGCTAAAAAACTGCCGAAAACAAAGTAGTAGTACAGTCCAAATCGCCAGACGCGCGCATGCGCTAATGGCTTAATAAAAAACGCCAGCGGTTTCTGTTTGTTTTGCTGTTTGAATTTAGGTGGTGACGGCGCGGCTAACCAAAACGCAAAACAGGTAATTAAAACCATTGCGCTGTAGGTCGGCCCAATAGTGTTCCAACTCCAAACATCTCGTATATAAGGCACAATTATTAAACTGAGAGCCGCACCAGCGTTGCCCGCGCCGAAGACTCCCATTGCCGTGCCTTGCTCTTTACTGTCAAACCAGTCCGTGAGGTAGCGAATACCAATGCTAAAAGAGACTCCCGATATTCCAATTAGTAACCCAACAATCACGTAGCCTGAAAAACTATCAATACTGGGCAATAAAACTAGTGGTGGAACAGTGATAAGCATCTGCAGGATCAGTATCATCTTTGGCGAGTATCGCTCACACAATAAACCTGCTGGCAACCTCAATAATGCGCCAGTGATAATTGGTGCAGAAAGCAGAATACCAACCTGAGTGCTGGACAATTCAAGCACTTGCTTCAGTTCAACACTCATTACTGCATAAAGCGTCCAAACTGAGAAGTTAATAGCAAACACGAGCGTTGCCAATATTAAAGCTCGCGTTGCCTGCCCGGAGTGTGAAGCTGTCAAAAACCTACCCGATAATAAACAAAAACCAGCATTCACTATAGCGTTCACAAGGCAGCAACTCTATAAACCAGGGGGGATGCTCGACTAAGGTTTAAGTTACTAATTACTCCTAAAGAGGTAGTCGCTGAAAAATTTTAAGCCACTGTTTTCAATAAATTAATTCAGTATTACAACAAGGCTTACATCGGTTGCTTTTGGATATTTACCTACCCACAAAAAACTGAAACTTACCGCCTAGATGCAATAGGAATCAACCCGCCTTCGATTACGCTTGTAAGGGGAAACAACTATGCGGCGATCAATGAATCTACAAAAGTGCCAATTTTTGCCACTTTAAATACAGCTGGCTACCACCTTTTAGGTATCCGTAACGCATTGTAATTACAGGTTATTTCTTATTGATTCAAGTCAAAGAGCAAGATCCCAGAGAGCTAATAATTAGTGATAGATAACAAATCCATGCGGAGATTCCCATGACAACTGAAAAATTCAATATCTTTAAATTTACTGGCAAGATGAAAATACTCCATCTGTCTTGGATGGCGTTCTTTATTAGCTTTCTGGTGTGGTTCAACTTCGCACCGTTACTTCAAGCAGTAAAAGAAACTTTAGGACTGACAACCGACCAGGTTAAAACTCTGCTCATTTTGAACGTTGCGCTCACCATTCCGGCCCGGGTTATTATTGGCATGTTGACAGACAAATACGGGCCGAGGCTGGTCTATTCAGCTTTACTGGCTATCTGTTCCATCCCCTGTTTCATGTTTGCTTTTGCGGATAGCTTCGTACAAGCAGCGATTGCCCGCTTCTTGCTCGGTTTCATTGGCGCTGGTTTCGTTATTGGCATAAGAATGGTGTCGGAGTGGTTCCCCCACAACGAACTTGGCACAGCGGAAGGTATCTATGGTGGTTGGGGTAACTTTGGATCTGCCGCTGCCGCATTTACCTTGCCAACAATTGCGGTTTTGTTTGGCGGTGAAGACGGGTGGCGATATGCGATTGGCTTAACGGGTGTAATAAGCTTGGTTTTTGCTTTTGTTTATTATGCCAATGTGACTAATACGCCAAAAGGTTCAACGTACTTCAAACCCAAAAACTTAGGCGCTATGGAAGTGACATCCAAGGGTGACTTCTTCTTACTTCTGCTGATGAAAGTGCCAATGTATGCAGCGATTGCCCTGCTAGCCTGGAAACTATCTCCAAGCGGTGTGGACATTCTCAGCCAAACCATTGTGAATTCGATTTACGTTGGGTTGTTTGCCTTGTATTTACTTGAAGTTTATAAAGTCTGGCAAGTCAACAAAGAAATCTTTACCAAAGAAGTACCAGAGTTACACCGCTATAATTTCAAACAGGTCGCTGTGCTGGATATTCTGTACTTCACTAACTTCGGTTCCGAGTTAGCAGTGGTTTCAATGTTGCCACTTTTCTTTGCTGAAACATTCAGCCTTGATCCAGTATTAGCGGGTTTGGTAGCGGGTGCATATGCGTTTATGAATTTAATGTCACGCCCTGCAGGCGGTTGGATATCGGACAAATTTGGCCGTAAACCTACGCTAATGATATTAACCGCAGGATTAGCAACAGGGTATGCGTTAATGGGTGTGGTCGATGGCACATGGCCGTTGTGGCTAGCAGTTGTTATTGCCATGGGGTGTTCATTCTTTGTGCAATCCGGTGAGGGTGCAGTATTTGCAGTAGTTCCGCTGATTAAGCGCAGAATGACTGGCCAAATTGCCGGTATGACAGGTGCGTATGGTAATGTCGGCGCAGTGACATTCTTAACCGTTCTTTCGTTTGTCGACTACAGTACATTTTTCTACGTCATTGCAGCGACTGCTCTAGTTGGTCTGTTCACCCTCATTTTTATGGATGAACCGCGCGGCCAAATCGCTGAAGTTGCTGAAGATGGCACTGTTCACATGATCGATGTAAGTTAGTAGCAACTCGTCAGTTAAAGGCATCTCTAAAACAGGGATGCCTTTTACACTAACCTAGACTATTTCAATGCAATCAGAGCAAAATCTAAAAGACGACATCACAAACGACGCTAAGCTTGTTGTGGCTACAGGTTGCACTTCGATTGCAGGCGTTAAGGCTGTCAACGAGGATGCTGTAGCCGTGCATACTCCGACAGACCGACACGCCATGACTTCGAAAGGCACAGTCGTTGTAATAGCTGATGGTGTCAGCAGTGCTGAAGCGGGCAGAGAGGCAAGTGACTACGCGGTAAAGCACTTTATCGAAGAGTATTTTCGTACACCTGACACTTGGTCAGCGAAACAAGCCGGGCAAAAAACACTGACTACGATTAATCTGAACCTATTCAAGCAAAGTCACGAGTTCACCCACCAGGAAAAAGGCTATCTATGCACGTTTAGCGGTCTTGTGCTCAAATCGAGAACCGCCCACTTTTTCCACGCCGGCGATTCTCGGATTTATCGTTTTCGAGATGGTGCAATTACACAATTGACGCGAGATCATTCAATCAACATAGGCGGTGGCAAAAACATTCTCGCTCGAGCCGTGGGTATGGATAACATCTTACAAGTGGATTACGGGAAGTCGGTACTAGAAGAGGGAGATGTATTTCTTCTTACAACAGACGGTGTCCACGATTTTATCGATGAGGAGAAACTGACCAAGCTCCTGAGTGACGAACGTAAACCTCAACAGCAGTGCGAGCGCATAATTGCTGAGGCTAAAATGGCCAACAGCGACGACAATATCAGCTGTGCGATTGCCAAAGTCGAAAAATTGCCCGCTGAAAGTCGTGATGATTTTAATACCAAATTAACTCGTCTGCCGTTCCCCCCCGATCTTGAACCCGGAATGAAACTGGATGGTTACCGAATTGATCAGGCTTTGTTTGCCAGCAGTCGCAGCCAGGTTTATCTAGTCACTGACTTGGAAACTGATGAGCAAATGGTAATGAAAACACCATCTCTCAACTTTCAGGATGACGTGCACTACATTGACCGCTTTATTCAGGAAGAGTGGATAGGTAAACGAATCAATAGTGAGTACGTGGTCAAGATCATAACCCAAAATCGACCACGAACCTGTTTGTACTACCTAATGGAGTATGTACCAGGTATTTCACTCGATAAATGGATGATCGACCATCCGTTACCCTCTCCAAAGATGGCAATCACATTGGTAAAACAAATCGCTGCTGCGCTTACAGCTTTTCACAATACAGAAACGATTCATCAGGATCTCAAACCCGCCAACATCATTGTTGATGATGCAATGAAAAT
>Ga0207920_1000071_pt1 | contig 14504 bp, 12 predicted proteins | sample DeeseametaMP0204_FD_184218 | JGI IMG/M metagenome (GOLD analysis project Ga0207920, IMG submission 184218) | Marine microbial communities from the Deep Atlantic Ocean - MP0204 (SPAdes) | ecosystem: Environmental > Aquatic > Marine > Oceanic | place: South of Cape Verde, Atlantic Ocean... | reverse complement strand
ATTTTGTTGCTTAGACATGTTGTATTGTTGCTTAGACATGTTGTGATGAAGATATAATAATGAATATAATAAGTCAATTTTTATGAAGTCAATACTATTTAATAAGTTTATGTTATATATTTTTGAATATGTTATAATTGGAAATATATTATTAATTCCATTTTATAGAACTATACACACCATCAATAGTTTTTTTGCAATAATCTAATGAATTTTTATATCTATCATAAGTTTTTTCTATAAAATCTATATGATTAGACATTTTATCAGTTTGAGTATTAATTATTTCTTGATCTTTTCTTAGTAGATCGATATCATCTTTTGCAAGTATTATTTTTTGATCAATACTATCTAGTTTAAAATTCATTTCATTAAGTTTAGCATCTAAAATATCTAATTTTTTATTAATATTTTCTAGAAGTTCTTTATTATTAGACATAATAAGATATTAAAAATAATTATGTTTTATTGACTTTCAACTTAAAAATGTTAAAATAAATAATTAAATATTTCTTTGAGAATTAATACGTTGACAAGTTATACAACTATCTTTATTGTCGCCATATATGTGTTTAGAAAAAGTGAGTCTATTACATCCTTTACAAAAGTCACTAACTCCTTTTATATATTGAACAGCTACACGTGCTGAATCACCAAGTTTCATATTTTTAATTTGATAACTAAATTGGTTTTCTTTATAGAATTTATAAGTAGTAGATTGTTGAAGTATACAACATATGTCTTCATTGAACATTTTTATTAGTTCTTCATTTGGTAAAATAGTAATATTAAATTTATGCAATAGTTTTTCTTCATGTGGATACATAATTACTATTGATCGATTCCAATTTTTTTGAGAAGTATAAATATTTTTATTTTTGAAAATAGGATAAAGATCTTGATGACATGAAACAAAACTTTTAATACATTCTTGTGAAGCTATATATTTTGGATATATTATTTTAATATCATCTTTGGAATTAATAATTTTAATTTTATTATTGTCTTTAATGTCTTCTATTATTGGTGTAAGTTTTTTTTTTATAATATTAAAATCATTTGATTCGTTTTTGTACTGTGTAATGTAAAGATATAGTTTAAAATCAGGATTTTGAAAAAAGTTCATAATTTCTTCAAGTTTATTTAGGAACTTAACCAAAGAACTTGTGTGTAAAAAACAATGATAACTTTTGAAACATACTAAAAACTTAGGACCAATAATATACTCTTTATAAGATTTATTGCCAAAAAAAATCTCTATTTGTTTATTATTCCATGTTGGGATTCCTTTAGTTAAAAATTGTTCTTCAATATCTTTTTTAATATTGTTTTCTTTCATAAAAGATCAATAATTATTCATATAATTAATTCAAAAATTTTATACCCATTAATTTTCAGTAAAAAGTGTATAATATAAGATATATTAATATTGCATCTACTTAAAAGTTTAGTAAGTTAAATGGATTATTATGAGTATAAATACTATTCCTGGTAAACTTATAAATGAACGATATTCATTAAGTGATCATCGTACTTTTAGATGCCTTGGAAAAAATATTAAGGATAATGAAGTTAGAAATTTTGAAGACACGATATTATCAATATTAAAAAATTTAGTGGATGAATTATCGGGTTTAATCGAAGTATTATTATTGTCTAGATTTGCGATATCACAATCGAATGCAATAAATAGCATTTTAGCTATGTTACTATCTAGTTTTATTAAATATTTTATAGGTTATATTTCTTTAAAAATTAGGGAATATATTGAATCACAAACTTTTAAACTTGAATTTGCAGTATTTAATGATTCACCAGTTCTCAAAATTTTAGAAACTTATTTAGATAAAAATAAAGACAATTTAAACATAAATAAATATTATGGCGCAAGAGAAAACAGTTCAAAAAAAGTTGTAATGACTGATTATGGAGGTCATATAGATAATTCTTTAGAAAATCAAATTCAAGAACTTAAATTTAATATTATTCCTGATACTAAATATATTTATAATTTGGATGGTGATAAAATTAATATAATTTTAAATGTTGTTGACAAAGAAAATTCCTATTCTATAAGACCAGAAATGTTCGATAAATACATTTTAATTATGTCTTGTAAAAAGAAAGGATTAGTTGAGGAATTTTATAAGAATTGTGAAAAATTTTATAAAGACGAAATTAATAAATCAATGATTCATTTAGTTGATAATAGTAATAGTATTAGTTCTCGTAATTTATATTCGGGTCAATTCGAATACAAAAACTTAAAAACGAAGCCGTTAAATATAAATAAAAACATAGATAAGCTATTTTTACCGGGAGAATTAGGAAATGATTTAGAGTATTTTTTAAAAGAGTTTGATAATATTCTTCAAAGAAAAGAAAACATAGGAATGAGTCGTAAAATAGGTATTTTATTATCTGGTCATAGTGGTTGTGGTAAAACAAGTGCTGTATTTGCTATGTCTAAAGAGTTAACAATGCCAATATATAAAATACAACCTCCAATTGATATAACTTTGGAAATTGGTTTGAATTCAATACCAGAAAGATCAATAATTTTAATAGATGATTTTGATTCAAGTTATTTTATTGAAGAAGATAATGAAAATATTCCAATACCAGAAAGAAAACCTCTTGAAAATATTCAATCAATTACTCCACCCAATATGTTATTCTCAAAAAAGAATTTGATAAATGATCCAACATTTATAAAAAATATGAATCAATATGATCCTGCTATGATAGAAAATATGAATCAATATGAAGATAAGATATTATTGGATGAACAAAAAAGATCTTCTGAAAATAATAAAAAAATAATATTACAAAAAAGAAATCTCTTAAATAAACTACTTAGTGTTTTTGATGGATATTATGGATTAAAAGACTGCATATTAGTTTTAACAACTAATAGACCAGATCAAATTGAACCTGAACTATTGAGGCCAGGTAGAATAGATTACCATTTTGATTATGGTAAATCTTTAACACGAGATCAAATAGTTAATGCTTTTAATAGATTTTATAATGAAAATGCAAATTATGATCCTGAATACTTGAATATGAAAGTGAATATAATATTAGAGAATAAAAAGACAATGGCAAATGTGATGTCTTGTATTGCAACTTTTGAGGATTATACTAGAGCTGTTGATGCATTATGTAAATAAATTTTGAAATTTTAGTATTAGTTTTATTTAATTAAATTAAATGTCTTTTAAAGATAAGTATTCTAATCGTATAATTGGGAAATTTTTAGATCAAGCAATTATAGATGGACATTTTAAACCACCTAATTTTTGGATAAATAATTTGCTTACTTATCCAAAGAAATCCTTAAACTCATTTTTAAAATTGAATAAAATGAGATTGGATGAGTTGACCACTAAATTAAGTTTACTTTATCCAGATAATTATGCACATTTAATTTTTGCAGATAAAGATAATAAAGAACCATTACATAACCTTTTTGGATGTAATTATACTATGACTGATATAGATATAGTTGTGAAAGTAAATAAAATAGCTAAACTTCATCCAAATGAGATAGATTTTTTAGAGACTTATTTGATAAATAAATATGGTTTAAATATTGATGTAAATTTAGTATCCGAAATAAATGGGTCCATACAAACAATGAAAGGTGGAAATGAAATAGTTAATATGGTATTGGAAACATATGATTTGCATAAGAATATTCACAAATGTATATTTAATAAATCTCAATGGGTAGACATTACTGTGATTGAGAAATTAAAGTCTCTTAGTAAATTTGTAGTTGATAATGGAAAAGAAATATTAGGTGATACATATTTAAAATTTAGACAAAAAAAAATAGATGTCTATCAAAATGGAATTGATAGATTGAAATTAGCAATGGAATGGTTAAAAATATATTCTAAAACAGAAATAGGAGATAAAAATATTAGTTTTTGGAAATCTACAATAATGAAAATAACTCAAACTTACTTAATTAGCAAAAACATTAAGAATGAAATATATAGCAAACTAGAATTAGCTGAGAAGTTTTCCAGTTTTTTTCCAGAATACAAAGAATTAACTAGATCTTTATTAATAAAAAAATTTAGAGGATTTATAGATCATGAATATTTAAATTTAATTACTAAATTGATTTTAAATTTAGCAAAAAAAGAGTTTCCCCAATATTCTGAGCAAATAAACTATTTAGAGATTAAAACTAATCCAACATCTTTAAAAGACATAGTATTTTTCGAATATATAAAATCTCCTTTGGTTCCAAGTGAACAATTTATAAAAAAATGGACAGATCATTGTATATCTGAGTCTATCAATAAGAATTTTTGCTCAAAGAATTTAAATATAGATAAACTTAATATATTTCCAGATCTATATTTACGAATTTTAGATGTTGAGCAAAGATCGGACGAATGGGTACATTTATATAAGAATGTATATGTATGTGGACGAAGTAGTGGGATAAAAAAACTAGATGAAAATATTTCTCCTGAAAATAAAATAAGAGAACTGTTTAATTTGGTTTCAGGATGTGCAGGAGAAGACATAGTAATAGATAGTTTTGATTTTGAAAAACTTTATGGCGATGTGACTAAAATAACTGTTGGAATGATTGTTGAAGATCTAAAAGTAGGTTCTAAAGGTTGCAACCCAGATTTATTATTATTAACAAAAGATTCTGAATTAATTGTAGTAGAGATAAAAACTTTTCAGATTTATCCTTCTTATAATAGTGATGTTATGAGAGAAGCAATATTAGCAAGAAAACAATTGGAAAAAACTAAATGTATAATAAATAAAAAAAATATTATTTGTAAGGAAGGATTGATAATTTATCTTTTTATTTTCAAAGATGAAGAAGAATATATAAGATTTGATGCAAGATATGAGAAAATTTTATTTAATATTTATTAATTTATGAATTTAATAATAAAATAAACTTTAAATTTAAACAATTTCATTAAGATTAAATACCATTTCATCATCATCTTCCTCTTCTTCTTGATAAAGATCTGTTTTTTTAAGAAATGCAAAAATCTTACGTGATAAATTATCTCGTTCTTTTAGAGGTGAGTCAATTTCATAGGTAAAAACATTTCCTTCTTGTTCATAATTTTTAGGAAAAACATCAGACTTGAAAGAATCAAGATCAAAACGACTTTGATAAGATTCAGGGAAGTTTATTGCAAGATGAATATGTTTTTCAGAATCAACAATAACAAACACAAGAAGTTCACCAGGTTGTTTCTTAGGGGTTAATCCTTTCTTGGCCATATTTTCTAAAGCCTTTGCATTAAGAGGTTTATATATGAGAGTTTTATTAAGAACAGAATCAAGCCAATCTTTAGTTGTATCAAGGTCTTGAAATACTAAGCCATCATTTGTTGATTCACTTAGATTTGCAGTTGTTACACAAAATTCCATTTTATTTGAGATAGAGATATTAACAGCTGTTTTAACATTATTGCTCGCACTGTTAAGAAGTTTAGTGGATGCCATGAATAAATAGATAATAAGACTAGTAAAATTTCAATTATTTTAGATATATAGCATATAAATATGAATATATCTATTAATTTAATAAAATAAAAGAAAAATAGATTAATTTAAAGTTTGAAATAATAATTTTAGATTATATTGGTTAAAATGGATAAATACAATACACATCTAGACAAAATAATTAAAATATTTATAGAAAAAGGAAATTGGAATTTATTATGTGATAATGACACAAAATACAAAAGAGAGAATTTTATGCATGAAGCTTTTAGAAACTATTCTAAAAAAAACAAAAATGGACCTGGCGAATATATGGGACCAATGTTTTATAAAGGATATGAGCTTTTAATAGAGTACTTTTTTACTCGAATGATTAAAAGAAAAATTATCATAGAAAAAATAAAGAAATGGGTTGAAGAGTTTGAAGAAAATAATAAATGGACTAATCAAACAGAAATGGAAAAAAAAATTTCATAAAAAATGCGATAAGGATTCATCATAATAATGATAAATTTTATAGTCCTGGAGATGATATAGAAGATGTATTTTATAATATTTATTTAGAATTAATTAAAATTAGTTTTAATTAAGTTTATTTATTGAATTTTTAATAAAGACATTTGTCAGTTAAAAAAGTAATCATCATCCGACTCATCATCATCATAAGATGTTTCCTGCATATTGACAGAGACGAAAACAGACAACATTCGAATAGTTTTTTGTTTGTATGGATTGAAGTAGACGAAGGGATTGAGAGCAATGATTTCATATGGATTTTGATTTATAATCTCATTGAATGAGCGTTGATTATCAATAGACCAAGACTTACCCTTGTTATCAACATAGGTAGGATACCTTGTTTTTGAAGATTTAATGTAAATATGATCTTGCTTAAGATCGACAATGATCTTGCGAATTGAGTTGAAATTGATGTCACAAGTATCGGGAAGCTCGTTGCTAATGAAATCAAATACTTCATACTCATTCTTAAAGTTGTATTTGATAAGTTGTTTGATTATTTGACGAAAAATAGCAAAAGCCTTAATTAAGATACTGCTGTTAATCTTAGCCATTATACATCGCTTACGAAAGTTCCACTTTTCGCGATTGTTCTTTTCTTTGATATCGCAAATAACATCAAAACTATTGTTGGAGATTCCCACAACAAGGTTGATAAGTGTTTCAATGTCATCAAAACCTTTGTACTGGCCAAAGTGATCATCAAGATACTGATCAAGAATTCCACAACCCGGTGATTCATTGTTTTCTTGTTTAACCTTTCGATCAATCCACCAGAGCTGACCAATATTGCCTCCTTGTAAAATCGAGTAAAACATTATACCTGCAATGAAAGTTTTCTTATTAATCTCTTCTTTTATAAACTTGTTATGAAGATTAATAATAAGAATAGCAACAGAGTACGATGTGGGAATTTTAGAGACTTGCTTGCCAAGTTTTGTAAGCTTGTTGTCCATTAGAAGACCTATTTTAGAAAGCTCAGTTGTAATAGCAGGATAAAGACCTTGAAGCAAGAAGTGATTCTTAAATCCAAGAATTTCTTCAGGATCGTAACCAATTTTAGAGTTCTTGAAAGCGATCACTGTGTTGATGCGAACTTCATGTATTTCAAAAAACTCATTGGTTAAATGAGATTTGTAGTTACGTTTATCAGTCATAAACTGAAAAACAAGACCTGGACACTTTCGTCCGGTACGACCCTCGCGTTGTTTGATGCAATCAAGTGGAGCCAGTTCAAGCTTTAGAACAGAATTGCCACTGAGATCAGATACCATTCGTTTATGAAAACAGGTATCAATAACTGTGCAAACATCAAGAGTAATACTTGAGTTAGCAACAGGAGTAGAAATGATGATGGTCCACTGATTTTCAGTAAGCACCCTTTCCATCTCATGATCTGGCATCTGACCGTAAAGTGCAAGAACATTCCAATTATAAAATTTCTTTTCACAAAAAGTAGCAATCTTGTCAATTTCGTCCTTTCCTGGAGCAAAAATCAAAACGTTTGAGTACTTCTCATTAATTTTCTTGATTTTGATGTTGTCCTTGACAATTGTAAGAATTTCCGCCATTTTTTTCATCAATTGGGCTTCTGTTTCTTTGTATGAAAACGGATGAACATCGTAGATGATCTTATGTGTTTCAAACTGACGATGCACTTCAACTACATAGTTAACAGGTTGAAGAACCTCTAGTAAATTGCCAATTGTAGTTTGATCAAGGGTTGCAGATGAAACAATGATTCGCTTTTTGTCCTTTAAGTTTGGGTAAGTTGTAAAAATCTTGCGAAGCAAACAAAGAAGAACCCAAATTTGAGAGTCAGGTGTATGAACTTCATCAACAATAATAGTTGCAGGGAGAGTCATTGAAAGTTCTTCTTCGTTGTCATTGCATCCAAAGATTTTATTCACCAGATGTTGTGTAGTCATGTAGACAACAGGAGTATCATGAGAATAGTTTGCAGTTCCCTGAATACCAAGTCCTGCAAAGTTCTTTTGACCTGAAAAGTGTTCAATTGCTTTGACAAGTCCCTTTGCTGCAAGAACTGTTGGAACAGTTGTAAAAGTTTGCCCTTCTGTCATTTTTGCAGTTTCCATTGTAAGAGCAATACTCTTGCCAGTTCCGGTAGGAGCTTCAATAACAGTGAGAAAGTTATCTTGAACAAGCTTCATAATTTTGGATAGATGAGGATTAATGTTTAGGTTTTTTACTTGCTCATCATAAAGTTCAAATCCTGCATGACGATCAATCTTTGGGATGAACATTTTTTTCATTTCCATTTTCATTTTCATTTGAGCCAGCTGAATAAAATATGCTTGTTGCTCAGGGCTAATAGATGAGAAATCCATTTTTATGTTAAAAATAGACTCAAAATGAAAAAGAAAAAATGTCAACAAATATAAGAAAGTTTCTTGTGTTGTTGGGGGAAGCTTTAAACACCTATTTAGAGTTTCTGTCTAATTTCAATTTTTTGCAATTATTTGAAATAAAAAGTTATTGAATTAAACAAAAATGAATTTTAAAGATTTAGAGATAAAATTTGATTTATTTATTAGATTTTTTAACTTTAATAAAGATGAATCGAGCTTTCTTCTTTGAAAATAGAGTCATGCGATACAAACCAACTGATGAAATACCTAAAAAATTATTAAAAAAGATGTTTACTATTTTAGAAAATCCTATTTATTGTGGTGAATTAAAAACAAATAAAATGACTATGAATCAGAAATCTCCATGGAATTACAGTAATAAAGTAGCTTATTTTAAATTAAAAGATAAAAAAGAATTAAATGCAGATCTGGAAAAGTTAAAATATGGGAAATATCTTTTAAAAGAAATGCATGATCAAGATATTTTAGATGCTTCAAAGAAAACAGTTGAATTGTTGGAAAATAAGTATTGGGATAAATATCTGACATACACTATGTTAGGTCAAGGAAAATCTGTATATGAAGCTGAAGTAGATGCATGCGAGGCAATAGATTTTATTAATTTTAATATTCATTCTAAACACAAACTATTTTCAGATAAACCATTTTGTTATCCTAAAACTAATGGTAAAAATTTTATAAATTATTTAAATTATAATCCAATAGAAGGTTTTGTGACTTCAATAACACCATTTAATTTTACTGCAATCGCTTTGAATATGATTCATACACCTTTGACTTATAGAAATCCTGTAGTATGGAAACCTTCAAATAACTCTATATTATCAAATTGGTTATTATACGAAATTTTAGTAGAAGCAGGTTTTCCCAAAGAAGCAATAATATTTGCGCCTTCTAAACCTGAAGATTTTAAAACAGTTCTTGAAAATAAAGACTTGGGGTTGGTGTATTTTACAGGATCTACAAAAGGGTTTCAAAATATTAGAAAAACAGTTGAATTAGTTAACAATAGGAAACATTTTCCAAGATATGTAGCAGAAACTGGTGGTAAAAATTCTCATTTTGCAGATGAAACAGCTAATATTGATCTAGTAGTTAATGAGACTATTAATTCTTCTTTTGGTTATGCAGGTCAAAAGTGTTCATCTTGTGATATTTTATATGTACCCGAGAAGATGATTTTCAGTTATATAGAAACTTTTCGTAAAAAATTAAATAATCTTAATGATTTCTTTCCCAAGGATTGTATGTATTTTAATGTTATAGATGAAAATTCCTTATCTCGATTACATAATATTAAATCAAAAGGGTATCCATGTTTATCAGCGAATACTCCATCTATTTTACAACCAACAGTCTTCATAGCGAAAGATGGTCAACAATTAGAACGATTAGATGATGAAATATTTGGTCCTTTTGTAGTTCTTCAAGGCTATAAAGATAAACCAGTGAATAAACTTATAGAAATTTCAGAATCAAATGATTATCCATTGACTTTTTCTGTTTTTACAAAAGACATGTATATGAAAGAGAAAGCAAAAAAAATAATGAGTTGTGTGGGTAACTTTTATATTAATACTAAATCTACAGGCTCTTTAGTTGGTCAACAACCTTTTGGATCTTCTAGATTATCAGGAACAGGAGAAAAGGTAGGCTGGTACACAGAGAAAACTGCTTTTTTCACTATTCAGTCGGTAAAAGAGAAAAGTCATTTTGTTTAATGCTAAATAAAAAGTTACTTGAGAACAAGTAGTATTGTTACATGAACAGTATTATAATATGTGTTATATTCATCATTATAATATGATTCTTTTTCAGGATCAAGAAGTCCGATGTAATTGCTAAAAATAATAGGATTAGAATATTCATTTGTAAGTTGTTCAATAAAATTTGGCGTAGTTTGATCCTCAATATAAGTAGAAACAATAAGATTATGAATATCATAATTATCTGGATCTGTTGGATTTTTATGAGAATAGTGAGAGTTATCACCAACATGTATATAACAACATTTAGTTGTAAAAGAAAACTTGTAACCTTCTTCTTTAATTCTCATTACAAGTTCATAATCTGTACTATGAAGTTCTATCTTATCTGAAATATCATCATAAAAGTTAACAAGGGGGATAGGAATAATTTTCCCAGAATTATTTTTAGAAATATCTTCCATTGTATTGTTAATGAAAGATGATGCATATATGCCATTTTTAATTGTTTTTAGTTTTTGGATTTTGAGCTGTAATTCTAAAATTTTTTCTTCTAATGAGATAATTTTGTCATCTACATCATTATCATTATCATAAATTTCTTCTTCAGTGAACTTTGTAATAATGAGTGGTGTTTCTTTTTTGTATTCACACTTTTTAGGTTTTATTATATCTGCCTTAAAACAAATACGAGCGCCAGATGTAACTTCATTCACAGAATGTTTTATCTGATAAGGCAAAAGAATTATTACAGCTTTTTCTTGGTCAGCTTCAATAACTGTTTTTTTGTCATCTTCGTAAATAACAAGTTCACCTCCAGAATAGTTTGAAATAGATTTTGGTACAATAAAAAGTAATCGAACAAGACCATCCATAACACATTTATCTGAATGTTCCTCAAATTTTGCTCCTTTTTTATAGCGAAGCATTTGATAATTTGAATATGTAAGACTTGATCCATCATATAGTTCAAGTTTACTATTAATAAAATTATTGAATAATTCATTTTTGTAAACACTGCTAAAAACAGTTAGATTAATATCATCACTATTATTCATATAATACACTTGCTTTTTAAAAATAGTGTCTTTCCAAGTATAATTATTATATTTTGTTGTGTCTGAATTAGTTATTTGATAGTATTTTCCTCGATATAGGTTTACCATTTCAGCGTTACATACAGTTTTATTTATATAAACTTTTCCTTTTTCAGACACTTTTTTTGGTTCCCAAACATCATTATCATCGCTGTTTTTAATTTCGCGAACAATATAGTCTCGAAGACTATCATCCAGATCGATTGTGAAAAACTCCATTTTAAGAAAATGAAAGGAACAAACCGATTTAGAATAATATGATTATAGTTATTTATTAAATTCAATTTTTATAAAGGTTAATAGATTTCTCTTAATTTATTTGACAAATAGTTGATATTTTTAAATTTTAATATTTTATTATTAATGCTTTTTCAGTTATTAAGCAATTTATGGAATAGATTAATCTTTTTTATTTTGTACGATACAATGATTTCAAAGAATAGAGAACAAAATATTATGAGTTCTTTCTTTAGAAATTACAAAGAATTTGAGTTTGCGAAACATATAGAAAAAAATAATTCAATAGAAGAAAAAGCCAAAATAATTTTGAAACTATGCACATGGAATATTCATAAAGGTTTTGACATAAGAAATAGGTTTAAATTATTTGAAGTTATAAAATATTTAGCTTACCATAATTTTGATATTGTTTGTATGCAAGAAGTAAATAATGCTTCTTATATAATCGATGATGAGAAATATAATATTTCTGAATTCATAGCTAAAAAATTAGGTTACTATTATTATTATTGTAAACAAAATACTATTTTATCGAAATATAAGATAGTATCAACAGATTTTAAAGAACACTATTTTAGTGATAAATCTTATGGTAATTATAGTCAAATTGTTACTATAAAATTAGAAAATAAAGATGTTACTATTTTTAATTTTCATTTGAATTGTGATATTTTTGGTATTGAACAGATGAAATTTTTACAAAATCCGGAAATTGTCGAATCTTTATTAAAGTTTAATAAACAAAAAATACCTATCATTGTTTGTGGAGATTTTAATTCTACAAATTGGTTCAAAGGTTTGAAACATTTAAAATCTATGTTAGGATATTCCAATAATTTTACAAAATATAAGTCTACTTTTCCTACATACTTACCTTGTTTACAATTAGATAAGATATACACCAACCAACAAATATCAAAATCTATACAACTTTTAGATAGTTTTGTGGATTATAACAATATATGTTCAGACCATTATCCTTTAATTGGTGAAATAGAATTAGATTTATAGTTTTTGATTAGTTTATATATTATTTTTGTGATCATGACACCGAAATTATCTTTTCATTTTATTGATAAAAAAATTATAAAAAAATTATAAATACATGGGTTGAAATAGGTCAAAATTTGCGAATTGACATAATTGACTTAATTTATTGCATTCATCGTAAATGTAATAAAACTGATTGATCAAAATCTCAATTTGCTTCAAAAAAGGTGATGTGTAATTGTATCCTTGTTGAGTTTGATAATTAAGAGTGTAATTGTTATACTTCGTCATTCCAAGAAATGATGCTGAATAACTCATTTGTTTATTGAGAACCTGAAAAATCTCATAAATATTGTATTCAATGAGAGTTTTATTGTAATTGCTCAGTTTTGGTGATGACTTGTTGTTAGTCCCAAACATTTCTTGAAGAATCAGTATATCTTCATTAGAAAATTGGTTAATTGTCGACAGAGTCAACTTAAAGTTTCTCCAAGCTTCAAAAATTTTGGAGATTTTTATTTGCGACATTTCATCAAGAGAATCAACAACGCATAACTGTTCAACAACAGTCAACATTTCTAACAGTCCTTGATTTTTGACCATCTTTTTTTGATCCGCTTTTGTGGAAAGAATGTTAAACTCTTTTTGGAGAGCCATTTGGAATGGTAAAAGGGGGAATGAGAACAGACAAGAGATAAGAAACTGTGTGTTAGAACTAATTAAATCAAGTATTTTATAATGAGATAATCAATAATTAAAGAGTTTCAGTTTTTTATTTATTTTTTTTTTATAATAAAGAAATGGAAACAATGATTTATGTGTATTGTGCAGGCTTCTGAGGAGAAGATGGAAAAGCATTGAAAAGTGAATCAACAAACTGCTGAACACTATTGATGAACTTTGTTGTTACTTTGATGTCGGATTCTCCAACCTTCATTGTGAAGTTGATTTTGTTGCCATTTTCACGACGCATGCCAAGATTCCATGACAACAATTGCATCTTTTTGTAGAGAACATAGAGAATTGCCTCAATCTCAAACTCGCACAAGAAATGATGATCAGCGAAATCAAGATCCTTGGGAACAAAATCGGTCCAATTTTCTTCGTCCTGATAGTATTGGGTCCAAATCAAAACAACAGCCTCTTTGTCATGTGAAACTGGAGACTTGCACTCCATCATTTCAGTTTTGAAGTTCTTGTATGCCTCAATAAGAGAGGCAATTGTCTTCTTGTGTGAATCACAAAGATCATCAAAGTACTTGAATTTCTCGAGCTGACGGAGAATGCCACCAACTGATTCACAGCTGAGGTAAACATCGTCATGTTGACGACCACTGCCATAAGCACCATAGTGGTGACAAGCCAAATCCCAAAGGTTGTTTTTAGGATCAAATTCAGCCATTTCTTTTTCAAGTTTGGCTGACGAAATGGCAATTTTCTGTTCGGTTTCCAACTGAGCAAAAAGCTCCGCATAACGAGATTGTGTATACATGTTGAAAGTTGAGTGAGGACACACCGAGAAAAGAAGCGTTAAAGGTTAGGAGAATTGAAGATAACAGTAATTAAATAAGAATGAGGAATAACGGAAATAGCAATACCTTTTTTTTTCAATTTTTAGTAAAAAACTTATTAAATAAACAAATTTTAAATGAGCAAGTTAGAAATAATTAAAAGGAAAATTATGTTTGGCACAAAAACAATAAAAAAACATTAACAACATTAAAAACAGAAAATGAAAGAGCTCAGTTGGCTGTGACTGCAGGGGGATCAACAAGTGTTGGCTCTTCAATGGTCTCTTCGGTCTCTTCAGTGAGAGGTTCTGGTGGTGGAGCGGCGGCAGTGCGAGCCGCCCATGAGCCTGGAACGGATGATGTGCGTTGGGCAGAAGGTGCACGGGAAGCAGAAGGTGTACGAGAAGCAGAAGGTTGAATCATCCGCTGGGCAAGTTGCAATGCCAAAGCCATGACTTGTGGGTCGTTGGGAAATTGCATGGGCACCATGCCCTGAAAACCTTGTTGCACGGGCATCATTCCCTGAAAACCTTGTTGCACGGGCATCATTCC
>Ga0207920_1000068_pt1 | contig 14796 bp, 13 predicted proteins | sample DeeseametaMP0204_FD_184218 | JGI IMG/M metagenome (GOLD analysis project Ga0207920, IMG submission 184218) | Marine microbial communities from the Deep Atlantic Ocean - MP0204 (SPAdes) | ecosystem: Environmental > Aquatic > Marine > Oceanic | place: South of Cape Verde, Atlantic Ocean... | reverse complement strand
TGGCTTATCTGTCAGAGCAATGGTTGCCCTCTAACGCTGGGTGCATATCGGAAGCATTTTGAGAGGAGAACATTAAGAGAATTAGGTACTGTGAGACAGCCGCATTCGTTACGTCACTTCTGTGGATTTTATTTGAAGAACGCTTTGAACTTATCAACTGAAGACATCAAGGTTTTCTTACGGCACGGATATATATCATCGACGGAACGTTATGCCCAACCCACTGCCGAGAAGGCTAGGGCAATGATAGCAAGAAGGCAATATACGGAATTTGAAAATTTGACATTTGAGGAGCTGCTATCTTGAAGAGTATTATTTCCACTGACACCGACCTGCTACATATCGGGAGTGGATATATCGCAGAAGACAAGTTGGTGAGATACAACCCAAAAATCGACACATGCATCATAGATGCATCTCTAATCGAAAATGTCGGTAAAACGCTTAATGAGTTCTTTCGGAAAAGGTATGTAGACTCTGTTAAAGAGGTTTACTGGGCAGACCGAGTTACGCCTAGCTACAGGCAATCTGATAATGCTAGACCACTCACTTGTGGCGAAATCAGACGAATCGCTTCTTTAGAAGAAATCGATTTTGATGACGCAGAGAGCATCAACAAATTAATTGAAAGAATAATTTTCGACGGGTTTAGGCTGGGTGATGAAAAGCTTGAATTGACGTACAGAATCTCCTCCGGTGAGACTATTGAACCCGCCCTCATTGATTTTGATGCTACACAACGGGCGTTAGGTTTGAGTGATGTTGGGTTCCTGACGTTAATCTTAAAATCTCTTTACAGCGAGTTTGCTCCAAAAAGAGTTGCTAAGAAAAAGAGCAAGTTGACCATGCCTTATAAAAGGGAGGATTTCCTGTGCTCTCCATTTATGGATTTGCTGGACAAATCAGTTTTCGATGTCAATGTTGGCTCATCATCTGATGAGTATTACAAGACGAATACCGGACTAAACAACCTTTTCGACACGCACTATTTTCATGGCAATACCAATCTATATCAGGATTTTATTTTTCAAGTAAAAAAGGTGTTCATGTGTGCCATTCAGTTATTTATTAAACAAAATGCTGTATTTACGCCTTTCCCAACGGCCACAAATGTCATGGGCAAAACAGACACATATCAGATGTTTGTCGATAACGATGAGCTATCTTCACAGATAGAACTCGCTAAAGCAGCATCACAAAGTTCAAGTCTGTCAAGATTATTGAGAGGGTTGCGTTGCAGCACAAATATAAATGCAATACAAGAACTTCCCGTGCAACTCTGCGTCGATTACGTGAAAAATACAAAACAGTACAACGATGACAAAGGGGAAATGACATCATTTACGGAAAGCCCCCAAAAGGCATTGAGGTTAGTTATAACAGAACTTGAAAAGTCTAAATCGTACATCAATCAAAAAGGATTTAAGCCTTTTAATGTTGGTGCTCTAAGTCAATACGGTGTAAATCGTATGGTTGAGGGGGATTTGTCCCGAACAAGCACGAGTTTAAATCGCTACAAAGATAAGTTGCCTGAAGAGCTTTTGAGTGAATTGAGGTTGTATACATTAACTCAGGCAAACTCTCAAAAAATGCAGTATTTGAATCACTTTATTGATTTTGTCATTTGTCGTAACTCTGCGGCTCAAGAGCAGATTAATAAGGTGGCTGACTTGAAAGTACATCATTTTTATCACCCGATAAATGATGATGAATTCTCCTTTTATAAATACATCCAAAGACATAAAGCTCTCAATACGATCACAGCCAAGAGAAATGTATGGACAAATGCGAGAAGAGCTTTGGGCCATGTCTATAACGCTAAAAGGCGAGAAGGATTTGACAAGGTATTGCCAATACCTGCTGCTCAGGAGGTATTTAAAGAGCTCTCCAAGAAAAGATCGACTACGACAAGGAGGTCTTTGCCAAGTGTTCTGCACAGTCTATGTATCGAGGTTTTAGCAGAAAACAATTACCAGTTCGTAAGGGATAACATCCCATCAACAGAAAAGGTGTTGTACAACCATCTGACCGATGAGAAAGAGTCTGTCTATGTACCTAATATTGGGCATATCTTACATATTTTGATGATTTTTCCAGCGCGTACTCACCAAATAAGGTGGTTAGATGAAGGTTTGCTAGATGAAAAGGTTTGGGACTTAGACAGACAACAATACGTTGTAAATACCGCTTTAACAGCAAATTTCACCTATCCAGATGGAAAAACGCATAACGAAAAGTTTGGGAAGACTGCGTTCATTCAATCAGACCAATCTGAAGGGAGTGAAGGGCTTTCCCTTTACATCAATACCAATAAAACGAAGGGGTATGCCCTGCAAAAAAAAGGTCATACTGGTTATTCGGTGCCATGGGTAGCTGACAGCGGTATCGAAAACGTTGATGAGATAATTGAGATAGTTAAACGACAAAAGGCGTTTAATGACAAATTCTCACCGAAAAATTTAAATCCAGTTAGAACCGTTGATGAAGATGATGGGAAATATTCTCCAGCAATATTTGAGAGTTTACCCAAGTTTATCCCGTTGTTCCGAGATATAACTTTCCCAAGGATATCAAAAGTAGATGCTGACTCCGGCACTATATTTTTGCCGCCCCGCCACCAAATGATTTTAAAGCTATTCCACATGGTTATGAGGGAGGCTGAGAAAAGATACAAGGAGAAATATCCCAGATTTGCTAAAAACAATTTAGCATTTTCAATGGACGACACCCCCTTATTTGATTTACATAGCCTTCGCGTTTATGGAATCACAGAGCTACTAAACTCAGGGCTTGATAAGGATGTTGTGCAACTTCTTGCTGGGCACAACTCTAGCATTATGACTCTTTATTATCGAAAAATAGGGGAGGAGCAATACAAACGCTCCATTTTAGAGGCCCAAAGAATTAGTGGACTTACATATCTGAATGAAAAGGAAATATTAGAAGCGGGTGTCGATAACTTGCAATGGATAAACAACGCCGATTTGGTGGATGAGTTTCAGTTGGCAGCGCCAGATTTTTCCCAAGGTGGACACCCTAGATTCATGAAAGGCGGGATATGCATGAACTTTAATTGCCGAGATGGAGGTGTTGCTGTTAAGTCAAATAAAATTGGCTCTGATGCAATTGAACTGACGAGTGTGAGTGGCGGAGACCTGCGATGCGGAAATTGTCGGTATTGGCGAACTAGTCCGAGGTTTATAGCGGAACAGATATACTACTTCAACGAATGTGCCTCCGAAATTAAAGAGCTTAGGGATCAGCGCGTCCGGCTTTACGATAAAATCAATGATGCCTATGACAATCATACAGAGCCTGATTTGGTTATTGCAAAACTCAACGATAAAGCAGATCAAAAAACTGAGTTGCTGTGTCATCGAATAACAGAATTAAAAAGGCGAGACCGGATGCTTCATGAATGTTTAAAGCAATTAGACATCGAAAGCTCGCTTATGCCTGTTCCTCTCGATAAACAAGAGGTTAGGCTTGAGCCTACACTTGAATCGCTTAATATGCTGGACTCTGCCATGGAAATGTCTATGCAGGCGATCATGCTTGGGTTGGATGCCTCAGAGTCAAACGTTCATGTCGATAAATTAGATAAATTCCTCAACAAAGTCTTCAACGAAGCTTCAGTTAGCAATCCACTACTTTACATACCCAGCGAAGAAGTAAAGAGAGCGGCTGTAGTCTTCGCTACTGTTCATACCAAAGAAATCCTTGGTGACACAATTACAGATGAGGAGTTTGCAGATCCCAGGCTGTTATTTGAGGACTCAAAAACAGCATCAGATTTAATCGAAGGTTTAAAGAGATTAGATAGTTCATTGAATACTGCTGGAACGGAGCTTGAGTATGCAGGCAAACACTGAAAAATTAGAAGAAGCAAACAAGTATGCTGACGGGTTGCTTAAAACCCACACGGATCGGCGTTTGCAAATCGGGATAAAAAACGTTCAAACCGCCTGCCTTCATCATATAAACAAAGGGATGGCAATATCGATAACTTCGATTGCCGAATTTGTAAGGGTAAATTGTGCAGGAAGACCAGCGAAGGGAACGCTAGATAATGATAGCAAGGGCATTTATAAGCCACTAATAGACAAATATTGTGAGGCGGTGTCTAGAACTCGAAAGTCCACGAAAAACAAGGGATCAGCAAGTGATGGGACGCCACAAAACAAAATCTATATCAGACAACTTGAAGCCAGAATTACACACCTTGAAAAAGTCCTTTCAAAAAATTTTGATAATCAAGGGAAGGTCAGTCTCACGAATATGCTCAACTCGGAAATTACCGAGGACGGAACAGTTGAAGTATCCCCCACATCAAAGTTTACCGTTGAAGAAAAGCGAGGGGTTAAGGGTCTTCTGGATTTAGTTACCCAATCCAATGATTATGAAATTAGAGGAGAAGGGGATCGCCAGAGGATAGTCTCGACTGCTGATGGAAAACCTTTGATTACGCCAAACGACTTTTCGGTGATTAGAAACATTATACAAAGTTAAATTTGTAACCCTGGCATTTGTAGAACTTTAAGGAATGCGGGGTACTGATTCAAGGAAGTAAATTAGGATTGTATTTATGAGTAAGAACGGCCAACAAAAAGCGCAGGAAAACCTTGAGGCGTTTGAGGTGTGGCAAGCCACTCAGACAGACGACGACTTTAAACAAATAGTTTTCGGAGGCAAGCTAAATCGTGGCGAAGTCGCAAAAGGTGTTGGTTGCGGTAAGTCTGCTCTTACACAAAATCCATTGATTAGAAAGGCGCTAAAGAAGTTAGAAGATGAGTTGCGTGATGAAGGTGTACTCCCTCCTTTGACCAAAACTGCAAAGCAAAATGCCGACAAGCCAAAGCAATACGACAACACGGCTAATAAGAAACTACTTGATTCAAAACGCGTGTCTGCATTAGAGGCTGAAAACATTGAATTGAAAGCCAAAGTAAAAGAGTTAGAAAGTAAGCTAGAGCGATTTGGTGAGCTGAATGAAACCCTTTCTGAAATGGGGTTCATGCCGCGATGAATGCACAGGCTCCAATTGGACAACAAGTTGTTGATCAATTACATCTAGAACACATGCGCGTCACGAGCATCCCTTACAGATCAACCAATATGGTAATCTTCAGTGGCGTACCACTGGCAAAAAACTCATACAAAATTAATTGTGGCAAATATTTCGTCACCATCAAAGCTGATCCAGATTCCATCCCCGTTCAACCAGCTCTCGGTCAGCACTGGTCGGTAAAAGGCGCTCGCCTGGTAGAAGACATGGAATCAGGTGATTTCGTGATGCAGCAGCATACCTATGAAGCACCAGAGCACATCGAATGCAGTTTGCCAGAAACGGGCGAACAACTTATTCGCTTCATCGCTAGAGAAGCTGACTTCAAAGGTATAGGTGAAAGCAAAGCCAGGGCGCTCTGGGAGCTGCTAGGTAAGGATTTTCATACAATAGCCAGAAAAGATACCTCTGCATCGAGAAAGCGGCTCAGACGCGTCCTGAGTGAAGATTCTATAGATGCGTTATTTGAAGGATATGCCAGATACAAAAATCTGGCCTATTGCAATTGGATGTCTCAAAACAAAATACCAGCCAGCATCCAACAGCGTTTATTGAAGCATCATGGGGAAAAATCCATTAAGGCCATTAAACAAAATCCGTATGTACTCATTGGCTTTGGTATGTCGTTTACGGATGTCGATAAACTGGTGGAATTCGACCAGTTTGAGATCACAAGTTGTGATCACAAGAGACTAAGCGCAGCACTTGAAACGGCCATTCGAAAAGAGATTGAGAAAGGCCATACGTACACAACACAGGCAGCGTTACGACCACATTTAACAAAGCTGCTTAGAGACAATGAGGTGGTGACGGAAGCGTTCAAAGCAGGTCACGACAAAGCACAATACATACTAAACCCTGATACTGGCACATATCATCCAACGGCACAGTTGTTAATGGAGAGTGTCGTTGCCAAACGGCTTAAAGCACTGGCAAGCCAAAACAATCTCTATGACGAATATGCAAATTCTGCATATTGCTATGCAGTTGATGAATTGCCATATGAGCTAACCAAGAAGCAGATTGAAGCAGTAACAACGTGTTTAGATAACGCAGTGGGTTGTATCACTGGCGGAGCTGGTACAGGTAAGACTACGGTGCTTAGAACCGCACTTCGAGCCTACCACCAAATGGGATTTGAAATAAGTGCGGTAGCGCTGAGTGGCAGAGCGGCTATGCGCTTGCATGAATCAATCGGCTTCACTACATCAACCATTGCTAAGCTATTGCGTGCGGAACCTTTAGAGCCAAACTCAGGCCAACAAAACCATCTACTGGTAGTTGACGAAGCTAGCATGATTGACCTGCCCACGATGTACCGCCTGGTCAACCATATTCATCCATCGGTTCGCATCATCTTCACTGGCGACCCAGACCAATTACCGCCCATCGGTTGCGGTAAGGTGCTTGCTGATATCGTTTTGTCTAGAGCCATTGCTAACACCATGCTAGATATTGTTAAGCGCCAGGAAGGCTCTACTGGCATTCCTGAATACTCCAAGCTTATTAATCAAGGCATCGTGCCTGAGAAACTAAGCACGGGCGCTATTCACTTCCATGAAACAACAAAGAGCAACATTGCACGCGTATGTTGTGACTTGTATCAGCAGTCACCTGAAAATAGTCGTGTTATGGCACCGACCAAAGCGCTCGTTGCTGACATTAATAAACTAGCTCAAGAAGCCGTCAACCCCAATGGAAATAGGCTTGAGTTCGAAATGCACGGTGAACGATTCTTCCAATGCCTCAGGTTGAACGATGCTATTCTATTCACGCAAAACCACTATGACAAAGGCATTCAAAACGGCTCTCTTGGAACGCTAACCAGCGTACAATCATCAGGTGAGAGTTATGGTGAAGTAACACTGGACATGGGGGACAAAGTTGAAATCACACAATCTGTGCTCGATTGTATGGAACTGGGTTATGCAATAACCCTACACAAAGCTCAAGGTTCTCAATTCCCCAGAATAATAATCGCACTACAGAAAGGCAGAATCGTTGATAGAGCGTGGTTATATACGGCAATTACCAGGGCCGAAAGTGAAATTCACATAGTTGGTAGTCCCGATGATTTGAGGGTTATCACGGAAACACATAGCAACTCACATAAGCGAAACAGTTATTTGGTTGAACTGCTACGCCAAAACTAACAAAGCCGCATGGATGCGGCGACACCTCTGAACTTACCGCTAACATTTCCCCCCCCACCTTGCTAAACCAATAGCATACACTCCGATCTTTCCCGACTTGTTGGAACAAGTCGCACTCAGAAGGTACGATTTAGCACTGGACAAAAATTCATGGATGAATGGTTACCGCAGCAGGACGCTGCGAAAGGACTAACGCGTAGTGACTAACGTGTAGTGATTACCAAGGGATACTGACGGTATAATTACCACGCGACTCTGTCATGTCCACAATACTGAGTGGCAATCAAATAAGCAATACAGGAAACGAAGTTGCTGTAGCTTCTTGGAATAATGGCATGGATAATGACATACAGGTAATGTATGATCCTGGAATCGGAAATCACATGGAGTCAAATTTGACACTCACGCCGCCCTAGGCTTCCCCTATAAATATCTCCTGCTCAGTTTGATGAGCCATTTATCGCATCCCTTGCGAGACACATTAGTACGTAATTTTCTTCTCCTCTTTTAGAGGAAAACAGTTTAGGTAACTTTGCATGATCGAACACGTAAAGAGAGATTGGCTCTCTAATATTCGTGGTGATGTGCTTGCGGGTATTGTTGTGGCCTTAGCCCTCATTCCCGAAGCCATTGCCTTCTCTATAATTGCTGGGGTTGACCCCAAAGTGGGCTTATACGCATCGTTTTGTATCGCCGTTATCATTGCGTTTGTTGGTGGAAGACCCGGTATGATCTCGGCTGCCACAGGTGCTATGGCGCTATTAATGGTGACATTGGTGAAAGAGCATGGGCTTGAATATCTGTTAGCAGCAACATTGCTTACGGGTGTGTTACAGATTGTGGCAGGCTTCCTGCGCTTGGGTGAGCTAATGCGGTTCGTTTCACGATCAGTTGTCACTGGGTTTGTTAATGCTCTCGCTATTCTGATATTTATGGCACAACTGCCAGAACTGACCAACGTGACTTACCATGTGTACGTCATGACCGCCGCAGGCCTTGGCATTATATATTTGTTTCCCTATCTGCCTGTAATTGGCAAGGCCATTCCTTCGCCTCTGGTGTGTATTGTTACACTGACTATTGTTGCTATTGTCACAGGGCTAGACATACGCACAGTGGGTGATATGGGAGAGCTGCCTGACACATTACCGATATTTTTGTGGCCGGATGTGCCGTTAAGTTTTGAAACGCTATCAATAGTGTTCCCCTATGCCGCTGGTCTCGCTGTCGTAGGTTTGCTGGAATCGATGATGACGGCGACCATCGTTGATGATTTGACTGACACGACCAGCGATAGAAATAAAGAATGTAAAGGTCAGGGCATTGCTAATATCGGTGCTGGCTTGTTCGGAGGCATGGCTGGATGTGCCATGATTGGTCAGTCTATCATCAATGTGAAGTCTGGTGGACGTGGAAGACTGTCAAGTTTTGTTGCAGGGACCTTTTTGCTGTTCATGGTACTCGTACTGGATGAGTGGCTTCGCCAGATCCCAATGGCTGCGTTAGTTGCTGTTATGATAATGGTGTCAATCGGTACTTTTTCTTGGACGTCAGTAAAAGATTTAGGCAAGCATCCGCTTTCCTCCAATATTGTTATGATTAGCACTGTTGTCGTTGTTGTCGCAACACATAATCTCGCCATCGGTGTGCTGGTTGGTGTTTTGCTTGCTACCCTTTTCTTTGCTAACAAAATCGGGCGCTTTATGGCAGTCAAGTCTCATTATTCAGACGCCGAGAAGACCCGTACCTATGAAATTATCGGGCAGGTATTCTTTGCTTCCTCAGAGCAATTCATTGCATCGTTTGATTTTAAAGAAGCCGTAAATACGGTTGTGATAGACCTTAGTCACGCCCATTTTTGGGATATTACTGCCGTTAATGCATTGGACAGAGTCGTCATTAAATATCGACGTGAGGGCGCTACTGTAACTGTAATCGGTATGAACGAGGCAACAGAGACTGTGGTTGATAAGTTTGGTGTTCACAATGACCCAGCGGAAGTTGAAAAGCTAATGGGTGGTCACTAGGAGACAAGTTATGGAAAAAATTATTACCTGTATTGATGGCTCTGCAATAACCCCCGCCGTCGTCGGCGCTGGCAAATGGGCCGCGAATAAGTTGGCAAAGCCGTTATGCTTTCTCCATACCATTGAAAAAACGAATCAGCACGGCGCGGATGATTATACTGGCAGTATCGGGCTAGGCGCTCGCTCCTCGTTATTGGAAGAGATGACCAAACTGGATGAGCAAAGGAGTAAGCTTGCTCTACAGTTTGGCGACGAGCTTCTTGAATCCGCAGTCTCTGAAGCTCGAAAAACGGGTCTAGAGGCAGTGGAATCTATACATCGTCATGGCGATATCGTTGAGGCATTAATAGAACTTGAAAGCGAGGCACGACTCATTGTTATTGGCCGCAAAGGCCTCGGTCACGACAATGAATTTAAAGCTATTGGCTCTCATCTTGAAACACTGTTGCGAAAAGTATCCCAACCCGTTGTTATTGTTCCTGAAGAGTTCTCTGCGCCATCGTCATTTATGATTGCCTATGACGGACGTGAGTCGGCTGATAGAGCACTACAAAAAGTGCTGGGTGGCGGCCTCTTGCATGGCATTGATTGTCATTTAGTGGCGATAAAAAACAATGAACCCGATCTTAAAGCTAAGTTTGACAATGCTGCCGCTCGATTAGTCGAGCGTGGCTTAAATGTGACTACTGCATTTTTAGAAGGCAATATTAATGAAGAGTTAGTGAAATATCAGGTTGCGAACAACATTGATTTGTTGGTAATGGGGGCTTTTGGTCATTCCAGATTGCGACAGTTATTTGTTGGTAGCAATACATTGAAAATGTTGGAAACAGTAGATATTCCGTTGGTTGTTTTACGATAATCTACACAGTGCGCAATACGCATATGTATTGCGCACTGTTTGCTCATCCGATCAGGCGCTAACTGTGACTGACGCCTTTACCATCCTCTGTTCAATAGTATTCATGCTTTGTCGAAGCCAGATACTGCGTACACCATTTGGACTGATTTCCAGCCCATACTTGGATCTTATCTCTTTAGCAATTTTCTGCTGGCCTAAGTGAGGATACTGGATTGAGTGTTCGATTACTGTTCTTTCAATATCAATATCGACACAATTTTTATGCCTTAATCCTGATGTTTCTTTTCGTTTTAATGAATGGATTCCACCTTGTTTTATTAGCTTACGATGTCGATAAATGGTATCGCGAGAGATGCCACTGAGGCGGGATGCTTCAGATACATTTCCAAGCTTCTCGGCAAGAGCCAATACTTCAAGCTTCTTCTGGATCTCATTGTCTTCCGAGGACAATTTTTCAGGCTCTGTGACTTCGGTTACCTGTAGCTTCCGTCCGGTGTCGATTGGCACCCTAATAGATCCACCCATTTGCGGCGTAATGGATCCACTTTAAACCGTCATTTTCGCCCTCAAACAGGGGGATTATTTCTTGCTTTTTTCTCCTCGTCCAGTCTGATCTTTGTTCTCACGTAATTTGCGATAGCTTTCGCCCTCTAAAACCAATCGATAGGCATTGTGTCTGAGCCGATCGAGCGTGGCAGCACCAAGCAGTTTATTTGGGAATGCCTGACCCCATTCGCTGAAGTCCAGGTTGCTGGTGATGATTGTAGATTTTTGTTCATATCGTTCATCGATTAAGTCGTGGAAGTCTTCATCCTGAGGGGATTTAAGAGGCTTTAAACCGAAGTCATCAATGATGAGTAGGTCTACTTTAGCTAACGTCTGGAAGCGTTTCTCATAGGTATTCGTGGCTCTGGCTGCATGCAAGTTCGCAAGCAGTTTTGCCTGAGTGAAGAACAAGACATCTATGCCTTTTTGTACAGCACAATGCCCGATGGCTTGTGCCAGATGGCTTTTGCCCGTGCCGCACGGGCCTGCGAGCAGCACCGCCACATGTTCATCAATAAACCGGCAATCAGCCAGTTCATTGATATACGCGCGGTTTAGGTTGGGATTAGCGTTCAGGTCGAAGCTTTCCAGCGTCTTATTGCCTCTAAAGCCGGCACGTCGCAGGCGTGTGACATATTTTTTCTGATCACGTCTGGCCACTTCATCCTGTACCAGTAAAGCCAGGAAGTCGGGATAACTGAGTTGATGTTCAATGGCCTCACGATTACGCATCGCTAATGAGTCCGTCATACCAGAGAGGCGCAGTTGTTTCAGTAATGGCGTGAGTTCGGGGATCGGATTGATCATGCTTTTTCCTTGTTTTAGTGAGGGAGAAGTTTGTTGGGATCTCGGTGGAAGCGGCCACCGCCGGTATAAGCATCGCTTAACGTATCGAAGGTGCTAGATTCATCAGGTTGCTGGTCCAGTCCTTTTTCAAGGATCTTCTTAACGGCGCTGTAACGTACATTGTCAAAGGTCAGGGCGCGTAAGCAGGCGGCTTCCACACGTTTAGCTCCGTAGCGTTTGGCAAGGCCCACAACACCTTGCGCAGCACGCAGGTTATCCAGTACGCGGCTGGCAAACAGGCGCTTAATAAACACATGGCAGGACTCGCCAATCCGCTGCGCCTGAGCCAGACAATACTGCGGATCCTGCATGTTGTAGGCTTGCGCGGCGGGCGGTTGATGTTCAGGTACCGTTGCGCGGCCACCCTGATGATGCATTCGGGCATGCGTGGCTTTAAGCTCATGCTTTTGATAGATGCGCACCATGGTATCGCTGGCTTTCAGCCACAGTGTTTCTCGGATCAGAGTGTAAGGTACTGAGTAACGACAGTGTTCAAACTGTACGTGTCCATCACCGTGTACCTTTACTTTAGCCCAGACGGCTTGTTCAGGTGGCACTTCCGGTAGCGGACTAAGCAATGCCTGCTCGATCTCAGTAAAACGCTCAAGTGGCTGACATTTTGTGGTGCCGTGTTTACGATTGCCGGCGACGGACAGCAACCAACTTTTAAGCTGTGCATTGGCATCACTGAGACTGCGAAATTCCTTCAGAGGCACAAAGCTGTTCTTGATGTACTTGACGTTAGATTCCACGCGCCCTTTCTTCTGCGGATCTCGCACAGGACATGGGGCAATTAAAAAGCCATAGCCTTCAGCACATTCACCATAAGCTCGCTGAACCTGAGGATCGTGATAGCAGGCCCTGGTGATGGCACATTTAGGGTTGTCGATAACGACCCGTTTGGGCACACCGTTGAACCACTCAAAGGCCCGACGATGGCAGGCCAGCCAGGTTGCCACGCTTTGGTCGCGGATGAATTCAGCGTAGATATGCCGACTCCAGGCCAGTGTCATGACAAAGATCCAACTTTTACGCAGCTCGCCGGTCCGAGTATCCACAATTAGTGGGCCCGCGCCGAAGTCCACTTGTGCGGCATCGCCGGGCGCAAACTCAATGACAGTAGTAGGAACTGGTGTTTTCTCAGCCAGCACTTTGAGATAACGGATCACCGACCAGTAGCTGCCAGTGAAACCATATTTATCCACCAACGCCTGATGGATCGTTGTGCCTTGCACACCATCTTGATACCACTTATCGACTTTATCGGCGTATGGTGCAACGGATGAAGTGGTTGTTGGATTGGGTGGCTTTTCGCCGAAAATAGCCGCGAGTTGCGTGTCATCAGGCAGATCTTTATCCAGCTCAAGCCAGCCATGTTCAAGAGCGATGCGCTTAATCGCTTTCACTTTATTACGGCCAGCGACACCACTGTCGGCAATCGCACGATTGGAATCACCCATTCGCATTCGAACGAGGATGTGTCGGTATTGGTACATTTCAAACCTCCGGTTTGCCATGCGTATTCTCCAGACTGAAAAACAGTCAACGATACGCGAGTTAAACAGAAGTTTGAGGGGAAAAATCAGGTCAAAGTGGATCTATTACGCCGCTAATCAGGTGGATCGATTACGGTGCAAATGGGGTGGATCGATTACGCCGCCAACGGAATGGATCCATAGCGGTGCCAATTAACAAAAGGGTTGTGGCCATTGTGAGTGGGAATTTTCTTTTGTTTTACGTGCTGAATATGTTCAGCGAAGGCTTGTTGACACAATGATACTTTAGAAAAGCTTGCGTATTCAGTAGCAACCCTTTTACTTCCGTCGAATTTGCTGGATAAAATGCCCCAGCCAATCCTTATAGATATGAGCGCTACCGCCATATAACCGGCTATTTCATGATAAAGGCGACCTGGCTCTACAATAAAATAGTTGGTCACAAAGGTAACGACAAGGCCCCAGTGGCACACGCGCACAATCCAGTCCCAAATATAAATATCTGAAGGCGTATCAGTAGGTCTGTACATTACATAACTTTCTCAGAATAAAACAAAACGCTGCAATAGTTTGCAGCGTTTTTGTCTAGTTTAAAAGCAAGCGTTCGATGAATCGTTCGTTAAAACACACTTAGTGCATTTCTTTCTTAACAATGCTGCCATCAACAGGGTTAAAGTAAATTTCTACTTTGTTTTCTTCTTTGTCGAAGCCGTAGATTTCGTAACAGTTGCCGCCCGTTACTTTGAACTCGTTAATTTTGTAGCCTTGCGCTAATAGCTGAGCCTGAAACGCATCTTGGTTCTGCCATTCAGCTTCAGGTGCAGTCGTACACTGCGTAGTGCCATGCTCTGCACTACACGCACTTAATAGGGTCGCAGCACCAATAGCCGTAGCCATCATTAACTTCTTCATTGCAGTCTCCATTTCGCTTTTTAGTTAAACGTTATTTCTGTCCTACGTAGATTGAGTGTACTTAGTTTGCTCTATGATTCAAAGGGGCGTTTTTTGTTATGCCATTTATCGCGGCGTAGACTTTTTTTACTGTCGATAAGTGTGAACTCGCTCTCTAGGCGATCATACTCCTGTTTTACATCTTTATTCTTCAATGCTTCATGCTTAAGGCTTTGTATAGTCATGGCTAGTTAACCTCTTTCATTCTCAATCTGGCGATCTGTATTATTTCTTTCGGCGTTTTCTGAGACTTTTTCATGAATGCATATAAACTATGTATCTGCTTTACTTTTGTATAGCAGAATAGCGCCCTACCGATTCCTTCTTTTGCTCTAGCTCTGACCTCGAACAACCCGTTACTCATGGATTTAGTATGAGGAGCCCCTAAGTTCGGGCCATGCTTTTCCATAAGTTCTAATAACCGTATAAAACGTGCCTGCACTTTAGGTGGCATAGCCAATATTTGCTCTTTAACGCTTCTGTGAAACTTGATCTCCCACTTCATCATTATTCCTATTGGGTTATCATTAATGATAACTTTTGTTGTGCATTTATTCAACAAAAGTTACATAGAGCTTTACTTCATAACAACTGAGCTCTGGTACAGAGCTGATTAGGGAAAAAGAAAGGGAAAGTCGTCTGTCACAAAATTGCCTTTCATTTGTAACCTATACTTCATTGAACCGTCTCAAAAGCGCTCTACATTCTTGTGCTTCGATAATTCTAAAAGGTAAGCAATGTCGCCAATCTATCGGCGAAATGTTTAAAAAATACATAAAACACCCAATAAGCACACAAAAGGAATGATTTGATGCGTCCTCTGTACCCACGAACGGTTTATTCACGCTCT
>Ga0207920_1000066_pt1 | contig 14935 bp, 15 predicted proteins | sample DeeseametaMP0204_FD_184218 | JGI IMG/M metagenome (GOLD analysis project Ga0207920, IMG submission 184218) | Marine microbial communities from the Deep Atlantic Ocean - MP0204 (SPAdes) | ecosystem: Environmental > Aquatic > Marine > Oceanic | place: South of Cape Verde, Atlantic Ocean... | reverse complement strand
ATTTACCTGATCTTGCATTAAGGCAAGTAGCGGAGAAACCACGATGCAAATGCCTTCTTTTAACAATGCAGGAACTTGAAAACATAAGGATTTACCGCCACCGGTAGGCATTAAAGCAATCACATCTTCTTCATTTAAGATATGACGAATTACTTCTTCTTGGCTTGGTCTAAATTTAGTGTAGCCCCAATATTTTTGTAATATGTTTTCGGCTCTTCCTATGAGTTTGATTTTATATTTTCTAAAATGAAGTTAACCCTTTTTTCAACAGAAACTTTAGGAACTTCAATTAAATTATAGCCTAAGCTTTGATAAGTTTTTTTAAGGTGTTTTTCAATCTCGATCGCTTGTTCTAAGTTTTCGTAACGTTCGTTATCAGATTGATAGATTTCTTCCCAGATCGGGAAAATAAAGGTTTGATCGTAGGTGTATTTTTTATTGGCTTGCAGAAATTCTTCCGGATAAGTATCGCCTTTAAAATCCATATAAGCCGTCACATCGGGAATACCGCGATCTATGAAAACGGATTCGTTAATTTTCTCAGCTTCTTCAAACTGTTTAATTCTTCCTTCTAAAAGTTTTTGGCTAAACAGTAAAGGATCGGTTAAAAATAACTGCTCGATTCCTTCTTGTTGTGCTTGCTGAATGATCTCTCTAGAAACTTCATCGAAACACGTGTAATTTCTGTTCTTTAATTCGTTAATTACAGATGTTTTCCCTGTACCTGGACCTCCGAGAATTAATATTTTAGAATGATTTGGCATGAATCGATATTTAATTAAAGGCAATTTAAAAAAATAGCTTAATTACAGTATCTTTGTGAGACAAAAAAAGAAATAGATTTTATGAGTGCAAAAGAGAATCCGGAAGAGTTTTATAAAAAATTGCATAGTCAATTGCAAGAAACTACTTCTTGGCCAAGTGAATACCTATATAAATTTATCGTTCCTTCAGATAATCATAAAATAGCTTTGGTAGAAGGTATTTTTGATAATATGGGAGCAGTTATCAATACCAAACAATCTTCACGATGAATAATCCTGATCACGTGATCGAAAAATATAAAGAAGTTGGAGAAAAAGTAGAAGGCGTAATTTCACTTTAATTATTTATTATACATTTTTTTAAGTAACCTTCAATATAATTTGTTATTTTGCGCAAGAAGGTTATGACTACTACGATAACCAATAACTTAATATTTAGTAAACTTCAGTTTTGATATACGATTTAGAATACAATTCAGAGAGAAGCAAATTAATTATTCCTGAATATGGACGTCATATTCAAAAAATGGTTGAATATGCGGTGAGCATTGAAGATGATAAGAAAAGGAATGAAGTTGCGAACTCGATTATTGCGGTGATGGGAAATTTGAATCCGCATTTGCGTGATGTGCCCGATTTTCAGCATAAACTATGGGATCAGTTATTTATTATCAGCGATTTTAAATTAGACGTAGATTCGCCGTTCCCAAAGCCTTCTAGAGAACAATTACAAGAATCTCCAGATGCGTTAGCCTACCCGCAAAACTTCCCTAAATATCGTTTCTACGGAAATAATATTAAGCGAATGATCGATGAAGCGATGAAAATGGAAAGCGGACCTTTAAAAGAAGGTTTAGTATTTACCATTGCTAACCATATGAAAAAATGTTACTTAAATTGGAACCGTGATACGGTTGAAGATAAAGTAATTTTTGATCATTTATTTGAGTTAAGCGACGGGCAAATTAACCTAAACAAAAAAGATGAAGACCTTTCTGATTCTTCAGATCTTTTAAGAGGAAAACGTCGTAATAACAATAATAATCACAAGAAAAATACAAAAGGAAAAAACCGCGGACGCAAGCGTTATTAAAACCAACTAACCAACTATGGCTACATTTCAGATCGAGGGTGGGCATCCTTTAAAAGGTGAAATTCAACCTCAAGGCGCAAAAAATGAAGCACTTCAAATTTTATGTGCAGTACTTCTTACTAACGAAACCGTAAAAATTAATAACATACCCGATATTAGAGATGTAAATAAACTTATAGACATCTTAAGTAATCTTGGAGTTAAAATTCAGAAACTAGGTAAAGGGAGTTACAGTTTTAAAAGTGACGAACTTAATTTAGAATACCTAGAAAGTGAACAATTTAAACAAGAGGGTAGTGGTTTAAGAGGTTCGATCATGATTGTTGGGCCGTTGTTAGGTAGATTTGGTAAAGGATACATTCCACGTCCCGGAGGTGATAAAATTGGTCGTCGTCGTTTAGATACGCATTTTGAAGGTTTTATTAAACTTGGCGCAAAATTTAGATATAATAAAGAAGAACGTTTTTATGGTGTTGAAGCTCCCGATGGTTTAACAGGAACTTATATGCTTTTAGAAGAAGCATCGGTTACCGGGACTGCAAATATCGTGATGGCAGCTGCTTTAGCGGAAGGTGAAACAACTATTTACAATGCCGCTTGTGAACCTTACTTACAACAGCTTTGTAAAATGTTGGTTTCTATGGGAGCTAATATCGATGGTATTGGTTCTAATATGTTGAAGATTAACGGAGTTAAAGAACTTGGTGGTTGTACGCATACCATTTTACCCGATATGATCGAAATTGGATCTTGGGTTGGTTTAGCCGCAATGACAAAAAGTGAATTAACCATCAAAAACGTAAGCTGGGAAAATTTAGGATTAATCCCAAATACGTTTAGAAAACTAGGAATTACCATCGAGAAAAAAGGAGACGATATTTACATTCCTGCACACAAAGATGGTTACGAAGTGCAAAGTTTTATCGATGGTTCTATTATGAATATTAGTGACTCACCTTGGCCAGGTTTTACTCCAGATTTGCTGAGTATTATGCTGGTAGTGGCTACACAAGCTAAAGGAAGTGTGTTAATTCATCAAAAAATGTTTGAGAGTCGTTTGTTTTTCGTCGATAAATTGATCGATATGGGAGCGAAGATTATTTTATGTGATCCGCACCGCGCTACAGTAATTGGTCATAATTTTGAATCACAATTAAAAGCAACAACGATGACGAGCCCGGATATTAGAGCGGGTATTTCGTTATTAATCGCTGCCTTATCTGCCAAAGGAACTTCAACTATTCATAACATCGAACAGATCGATCGTGGTTACGAAGATATTGATGGAAGACTTAGAAAGATCGGAGCAAAAATTACTCGTCTGTAAGTAATTAACATATAAAGCATAAAAAAAGGAGTTTCAATTTGAAACTCCTTTTTTTATTGGTTAAAGTTGAATTGAATTTATTTCTGCTCAATTACTTTATTATTATTTCTATAACCGAATAGGTTTTGAGATTTGATCATTTCTGCAGTTTCCGGCGGAAGCATTTCTTCCCAGCCATCTTCACCTTCAGTAATCATTTGTAAAACTTCTCTAGAGAAAATATCCATAATTGTTGGGTCGTAGTCTTGAATATCTACTACTTTACCGTTGTATTTAAAGAATTTGTACAATTCTTTCATACGAGGATGCACTTTTAAGTTATCACTATCGGTAATTTCTCCGGTTTTCTTATCTTTTAAAGGATATAAGTAAACCTTTAAATCTTTAAAGAACAGTTTACCAAAAGCTTCCAAAATTCCTCCACTTAAATGGCGATAATATTTTTCATCAAAAATATCGACTAAGTTATTTACTCCCATTGCTAAGCCCATACGTTCTTTGGTATAACGAGAGAAATATTCAACTACTTTGTAATATTCTTGGAAGTTAGAGATCATTACGGTTTGTCCTAACGCACACAGTAATTTAGCACGTGCCATAAAATCTTTTTCGTCAATTTCACCTTCAGATCTTAGGTTAGAGAGTGTAATTTCAAAAACACAAACGGTATTTTCTTCTTCAACTCGGCTTTCTTGTTTAAACAATTCCATCGAGTTTCTGTAAATATCCATATTTACTTTAGTTACCGGTCTAAAACTACCTCTTAAAGCAAGTACGTTTTTCTTGTATAAAATTCTCGCCGGTAAAACATTGTTGCCATCTGGAGAGAACATTACTGCTTCGGTCATTCCGTTTTTAACCAATTGCAGACTCATTAAACGATTATCTACATTTTCAAAACGCGGACCAGAAAAGTTAATCGTATCTATTTCTAATTGATCTTTATCGATATGATCGTATAAATAGCGTAAAAGTTTCTTAGGATTGTCGTATTTATAGTAAGCTCCATAAATTAGATTTACTCCTAAAATTCCTAAAGTATTCTGTTGTAAGCGAGCATCATTTTCTTTGAAGCGAATGTGAAGACTAATTTCATTATAATCTTCATCTGGTCGCACTTGGTATCTAATTCCTACCCAACCGTGACCTTTATATTTCTTAGCAAAATCGATGGTTGCAACGGTGTTGGCATAGGTAAAAAATAGCTTCTTAGGATGCTTTTCTCTATCCATACGCTCTTCCATTAAACGCATCTCGTGAGAAAGCATTTTTTTTAGTCGAGCTTCAGTTACATATCTCTTGTCATCTTCAATACCGTATATGGCATCACTAAAATCTTTATCGTAAGCACTCATTGTTTTGGCAATGGTACCAGAAGCTGCTCCCGCTCTAAAAAAATTTCTAACGGTTTCTTGTCCGGCTCCAATTTCTGCAAATGTGCCGTAAATATTTTCATTAAGATTAATGCGCAGCGCTTTACTTTTTATCGAAGGAACGTTTTCAAATTCCTTATCGCCCATAATGGTTATTGGCATATCGATCTAGAGATTTAAGTTGTGTGTTATTCTTTATATCAAAGGTAGTGAATTGGCGTTTAAACAAAAAAATATAATTACTTTTGTGATAAAATTAAGCTGTGGAAATTACATTTTTAGGAACAGGAACTTCACAAGGTATTCCTATAATTGGTAGCGACCATCCCGTATGTTTAAGTGAAGATTCTCGAGATAAAAGATTGCGTGTATCTATTTTGGTAGAATGGGATAATTATACCTACGTGGTAGATTGCGGTCCCGATTTTAGACAACAAATGCTCGCCAATCAAGTATCGAAAATCGACGGAATTCTATTTACTCACGAGCATAATGATCACATTATTGGTTTAGACGATGTAAGACCATTTTACTTTAAACAAGGAGATATTTCGGTATTTGCGCATCCAAGAGTAATTAAGGCTTTAGAAAAGCGTTTTGATTATGTTTTTGAAACGGTGAACAAATATCCTGGAACACCGAGTTTAAAAATTAACGAAATTAACGACAAGCCTTTTACGATCGGTAATCTAGAAGTAGTGCCTGTAAATGTTTGGCACCATAAATTACAAGTTTACGCGTTTCGATTTGGCGATTTTGCTTATGTAACCGATGCAAAAACGATAGAGGAGGAAGAACTTGAAAAATTAAAAGGTGTAAAAGTACTTACTGTAAATGCCTTAAGAAAAGAGCCGCATTTATCACATTTTAATTTAGAGGAAGCCTTAGATTTTATAAAAAAAGTGAATCCGGAACGAGCTTATCTAACGCACATAAGTCATTTATTAGGTTTTCACGAAGAAGTAGAAAAAGAATTGCCGGAAAATGTTTTTCTGGCGTATGATAATTTAAAAATTACAATTTAGATGAAAGGTAAAATTTTTATGTACCTGTTTCTGTTTGCGGCATTGTTCATTATTTTTCAATATGCAAATGTGAAAAAAACTTACGAAGCTCAAGAGCAAGATATTAAAACCTTAAAAGCTGAAGTTGAAGAAGCCGAAGCAACTACAGATTCTTTACTTCAGTTAAATAGCGCTTCAATTGTTGAAGAATTTACTTTAGACGGCGATGAAAAAGCTCGTATGTATATCGAAGATTTAGGTTACAATATCAACGATTTTAAAACTTCTTTAGAAACCAAAATTTTCTCTGAAAACAAAGCCGATGCCGATAATGCCTTAGTTCCGTATAGTGGAATGGAAGGTTTTATGCGTATTAACGGAATGAAAATTATTAACCACAAATGGGTGTTAATTGAATTTACCGATGGCAAATACTGGGGAGAAGCTCTCCTAAATTATTACATCGAAGAAGACGGATCGATCACTTTTGAAAGCAATGACGGCTTTTTGTACGGTAATTAATTGTTCGCTAACCAGTTTTTAAATTCCATAAAGTTTTGCGGATTTACACCGTGACCTACCGGAAATTCTGAAAACGTATAATCGATCTTTAAACTATCGATAAAGGGTTTGTTTTTACGCGCCCATTCAATTGGGATTACTTGATCGACCGTTCCGTGAGAACCGTAGATTTTTAGGTTAGAGAAATCGTTATTTTTATAGTCCTCTTTAAAAATAGATTCGTGAATATAACCACTTAAAGCAACAACACGATTTACTTTTTCAGGATAAGAAAGTGCTACGGCATAACTTAAGATTGCGCCTTGGCTAAACCCTAAAAGTGTAACTTGGCTGGCGTCGGCGTGATAAGCTTCAATTACTTCATCTATAAATTTTGCAATCAAATCTCGTGAAGCAATGGCTTGCTCATCGTTGGTGAATTTATTTTGGTCGGCATCAAAATTAATTTCATACCAAGCGTTACCGTAAGGTTGCATGGGTAACGGAGCTTTAGCTGAAACAATTAAATATTCATCTGGCAATTCTGAAGCGAACGAAAATAAATCGTTCTCATTGCTGCCATAACCGTGCAACATAATAATTAATGGTGCTTTTTCGGTTAACGATGAAGGTTGTATAAGATGTTCTAAGCTTAAATTTTGTGTTGTCATTATGCTAATTTATCGAACCATTTTTGAAAATATTCACCTACAAATGGGAGTAAGTTTTTCTTGCCTTGCAAAGCAGAAATAAAACTATAACCCCATAAAATAAAGTTGAAAAGTAAAAACGATGAAAAAATACTCAGGAATATAAATTCACTTTCTACATCGTTAAAACCATTGGCGATCGCCATCGTAGCAAAATAGATAATATGAATGCCTAAAGCTTGCTTAATGTGAAAACTGGCAAAGCTATTCTTACTGTCATTATTCATAAAAATAGCGATTACACAACCAATGATAGTAAAATAAGCTACGATCGCATTCGATTTTCCTGCACTAATTTCTTCCGAAGTACTCATTAGGCTTCTGTAAATTTTTGGTTGGCAATTATTCCGTAAACTTTTCCTTTTAATTCAGTTTCTAAAAACATTGAATTTTTCGAAGTTGAAAGAATATCATTTTTGGTAAACGTATATTTTTCTTCAGGATTAAATAGCGTGAAATCTGCTTGCACTCCTTCTTCTAAAACCGAAGTGTTTAACCCGAAACGTTCTCTTCCTTTGGTTAATAATTCAATTGCTTTTTCTGTTGAAAATACTTTCTGTAAAGCTCCAAAAGCGGTTTCTAAACCAATGGCACCGTAAGCTGCATTTTCAAATTCAACTTTTTTCTGTTCAATATCGATAGGGCAGTGGTCGGTAGTAACCATATCGATCACGCCATCTTTTAAACCTTTAATTAATGCTTTTGCATCTTTTGAAGTTCTTAGCGGAGGCAAAACCTTATAATTCGCATCGAAGTTCTGTAATTTTTCATCGGTAAACACCAATTGATGTATCGCAACGCTACAGCTTACATCTAAGCCTTTTTTCTTAGCTTCTTTAATAAGTTGAACAGATTTTTCTGTTGAGATCGTCGGGATGTGTAATTTGCCACCGGTATATTCTAAAATAAATAGATCTCTGGTAATTTGTAATTCTTCTGCAAGCGCGGGAATCCCTTTTAAACCTAATTGCGTACTTTGGTAATCTTCGTGAGCGCAACCATTTCTGGCAATTGCATTTTCCTGCGGAAAAGATTGCACCAAGCCGTCAAAATTTTGAGCGTATTGCAAAGCGATCTTTAAAAGATTCGGATTTTTAATCGGCTTTTTATAATCTGAAAAACTTACCGCTCCGGCATTTTTCATATCAAATAATTCAGCTAGATCTACGCTTTCACTTTTTACGGTTAGCGCGCCGACAGGATGTACTTCAACCCCATATTCACCTGAATGACTTTTTAAAAATTTAATTGAAGTACTTTGATCGGCAATTGGGTTACCGGTTGGGTTTAAAGCAATTGAAGTAAAACCGCTTTTGGCCGCAGTTTTTAATCCGTTATCTAAAGTTTCTCGCTCTTCGTAACCCGGTTCTCCAAAACAAACGCTGCTATCAAACCAACCTAACGAAAGGTGAAGATTTTCTTTTTCTATGGTTTGATCTGCTTTAGCAGCAATAGATTTATCAATTTTCTCAATCTTACCGTTATCGAGTAAAATATCTACTTTTTGTTGATGGTATTTACTTTCGGGTTGAACAACGGTAGCAGATTTTATAAGGATTTTCATCAATATTATTTTAGAAACTTTAAGAGTAAAAATTCAATCACTAAAAATAGTAATGCAAAAATAACAAACCATTTCCAAAGAAAGTTCATTTGATTGGCATTAATCTCTTGGGTGAAGAAATTTGTGATCGAGTCTTGTTGGGTAATGTTTTTATAGTCAGAAAAATCGGTGAAAATAAGTTCACTTTCATTTCTACTGTAATTAAAACTCACTTGCTTCAAGGTATTTTCTTTAGCGACTAATTCGTAATTACCGGCTGTTTTGGGCTCGTTTTGTAGCGTAAGTCTTACTTTATTGGCAAAACGTTGTTGTAACGGAATAAAACTTTGACTAGAATCTCGCACTTTTACCACTTCATCTTCATTTAAATTAGCATTGATCTCGATCGTATTTTGCCCTTGATTGGTGTAATAAAGTTGTGGTAATTGTAAACTTTGCTTCGCGATATTATAAAAAGTAGGAACGATTAAAGGCGAATTTTTAAAATTGCTGTTTTCTTGATCGATAGCTGAAGAAAACACATAACTATTCCCAATTTTCTTCAAAAACGCCTGTCCGTTATTGTAATTTAAAATATGATCGCCGGCGTTTGTAGTCGTGTAATAAGAATTAACTTTTGGGTAGTCGAAATTTTTAATTTGTTTGTTGAACACATTTTGGTACAACGGATGCGAAAAATTAATATTCGTGATTTTTAATTCTTCTTCTTGTTTTTGCTGAAGCGAACTTAAATTTAACGAACTAAAAAGTTGCCGGTAACTCGATTGATTGATCTCTGCGGAAGGAATAATGGCTAACATTCCGCCATTTTCGATATGCTCATTTAAGATTGTCGACAAACCTTGCGGAATCACTTTTAATTCGTTAAGAATAATTAGGTTTTGTTCAGAAAGTTCGTTGTAGTTTAATTGATCGCTGTTAATGAGATTCAGCTCAAATTCAGTTTCAGTGTATATTTTTTTCAAGAAAGCATCGTCGGCATCGCTAATGGCAGCAACTTTTATTTTTTCATTTTGTTGAAGTGAAAAATACAAGCGATTATCAAACTGCAAACTGTTATCGTTTATCTGTAAAATCCCTTCAATATTCTCATTGGTAGGCACGCTAAAACTTGTGGTTGCAATTTTGTTTTCGGCAAAACTTACACTGCTTTTAGCTATCAAATTTTCGCGGTTGTAAAGACTTACTGTAAATAATTCTTCTGTCGTAGTTGCAGCAGAAAGGTTCACTTGCAATTCGGTATTTTCAATCGTCTTTTCTTTTATAAAAACAGAGTCGATACTTACATTAAAATTACTTTCCGGTTTTAATTGAATGATCGTATTTTCAATTTCAGCATTAAAATCTAAATCTTCTACATTTTGCTGCTGAAAGTCTGAAATCGCTACAAATTTTTTAAGGACATCTGCCTTTTCTGAAAATAAATTTTGCGCCTGTAAATAGTTGGTTTTAAAATTAGACGAAGTTGCGCTATAATTAATTTGCTGTAATTCTTCAGTAAGTTCTTGTTTGGTGGTGTTTTTATAAACCTCGTCGTTAGTGAGTAACGAAAAGCTATAATTTTCTGGAATTTCGGTTAATAGATCTTGTACGGCTTTTTTAAGCAATTCTCCCTGAGCTCCTTTTTGTTGCATACTAAACGAATTATCTAGATAAATAACCGTTTCTTTTTCTTGCAATGTTTGCGAAGTTTCTGGAAAGTAAGGTTGCGCAAAAGCTAGAATTAAACAAGCCAATGCTAAAAGTCGTGCTAAAAGCGTTAGCCATTTTTTAACTTGTGAGCTTTTACGAGTTTCTAACTGAACTTTTTTTAAAAACTTAACGTTGGTAAAATATTCTTTTTTAAATCTTCTTAACTGAAAAAGATGAACAATGATAGGGATTATCAGTAAAAATAACGCGTAAAGAAGTTGCGGATGTTTAAATAGCATTCGTCGTTTTCTATAGAGTCTCAAATATAGAAAATGAAACGCAAAATTGTGATGTTCGCCGCGTTTTTATGCGGTTTTCTTCACAGTATTTTTCTTAATGCTAAAGCTAAAGCTGGTTTTTTCTCCTAAGGTTGAAGTCACCTTAATATCACCGCCCATTTTATTGATTAGTTTTTTAACGGTAGAAAGTCCGATGCCGTTGCCTTTATTCCCATTTCTATCGATTTCTGCCACGGTAGAAAAAAGTTCGAAAATCTCTTTTTGTTTATGTTCTGGGATTCCCATTCCATTATCACTTACCGTAATATAATAAACATCTTGATGAAGGTAACATTCTACATCGATCACGATTTTCTCCTTGTCGTTATATTTTAAACTATTGCCAATTAAATTCAACAAAATTTGTTCTAAAGCAACACGATTACAGTGAAGTTCGATGTTTTGCTCCGGGAAGTTAATCTCACAATCTTCACGAATATTAAACAGATCGACAATTTCTTCTAACAGGTGATGAATATCAAAAGTCTCACTTTCTTCAAGATCATCAAATTTATCACTTTCGTAATGCGTTAAAATTTTGGTGATATAATCGCTTAAAGTAAATGAAGACTGTTTTAGGTATTTTAAATATTGTTTGCCTTTTTCATCTAATTGTTCGCTGTATTTTTCTTTTAAAATATCGGCAGTTACGATCATATTGGTAAGTGGCATTTTCATATCGTGAGAAACCACACCTGCAAAATTTTTCAGTAATTCATTTTTAGCTCTTAACTCTTTTTCAATAGTTTTCAGCTTATTGTTTCTTAATCTAAGTTCTAAAAGTTTTACTACTTGATTGGCCACCGTTTTTAATTTAGACTTTTGCGTCTCGGTGAGTGTTTTAGGTTGATGATCGATAATACAAAGCGTTCCTAAAGCATTTCCCATTTTATCGGTAAGTGGCATTCCGGCATAAAAAATTACGGGAGTGTCTTTTAAAGTAGTTAATGGGTTATCGGCAAAACGTTCGTCTTTGGTGGCATCTTCTACAATCATTAATTCTTGAGGATGATTAATAGCGTGACCGCAAAAAGAAATATCTCTATCGGTTTCACATAAATCGGTACCAATATGAGATTTAAACCACTGTCTTTTTTCTTCTAAAAAAGTAATTAACGAGACCGGAGTTTCACAAATATAAGAAGCCAGCGAAGCAAGATCGTCAAATTCTTGTTCTGCTTTGCTATCTAAAATGTTGAGTTCTTTTAAAGCCTGAAGCCTAAAAGTCTCATTTTTCGGAATCTCTGGTTTAATCATCTTAAGAAGAATATTAAGACAAATTTAAGAAAAAAATTATTAAAAATCTTTTTCAAAAGCGCCAATTCCAAAAAGCGCAAAGTCATATTTTACAGGGTCTTTTTTGTCTAGTTTACGCAAATTTTTATCTAATTCTGCCAAAGCTTTCGCGTCATTTTGCTTTCTTTTGAGTAAGCCTAATTTTCGAGCAATGTTACCGCTATGTACATCTAAAGGGCAAGAAAGTGCCGCAGGTAAAATATCTTTCCAAAAACCAAAATCAACTCCTTTTTCATCATTTCTAACCATCCAGCGTAAATACATGTTGATGCGTTTTGCTGCTGAATTTTTTAAAGGATCGCTCACGTGCTTTTGTGTCCTTTTTGAATGCGGAAGTTCAAAAAACACTTTTTTAAATTCGTGAATCGAATTTTGTGTAGAAGTTGGCGTCGCGTGTTTACCAAAAACTTCTTCTAAACCGCCGTGATGTAGATAGATGTTTTGCAACGACGTAAGAAAATATTTTAAATCTATGTCGTTAAACGTGCGATGCACAAAACCATCAAATCGTGCTAGATCTTCTTCTTTAAAATTTAAAATGAAATCGTGCGGACTCATATCCAGCAATTCCATCAGTTTTCTAGCGTTATTTAAAATGCTTTTACGATTTCCCCAAGCGATGGTTGCGGTTAGAAAACCTGAAATTTCAATATCTTCTTTTTTTGAAAATAAATGCGGAATTTGAATGGGATCGGTTTCAATAAATTCTGGTTGATTGTATTGAGCAACTTTAAAATCTAAAAAATCGCGGAGTTCCTTTTTATTCATCTTCAAAATTTTCTACGGTTTTGGCATAAAAACCGTCCTTTAATTTTCCGGTTCTTAATTGAGGTATAGTATGAAAATTTTTATAGAAAAACTCGATTTGTTCCTTTTTTATGGAAGGTAATTCGCCATCGCCGGTAATCCAAAAAAAATCTTGGTTAACCGGGTTGTTATATTCTAAGTTCCCTATTTTTTCTTTTTGATACACATATTCGTATTTCGAATTTTTATGTGGGACTAAGATATTTTTAAATTGAAACTGACTATTATTTTGGGTGAATTGATTATTAGTGAATTTTGCTAATTGAAAGCTAAAAAATAGAGGGATTCCGCTGAATATTATTCCGAATACTAAAAGAGTTTTGAGTAATTTTTTATGTTGAAATATGCTGAAGAAAATAATCGCCATAAATGCCAAAACAAATACTAAAAAGAAACGGTATTGTGGTGAAGTAAAAAACAAAACGCATAACTGAAGGACCGCTAAAAAATAGATAAATGCTAATGGTTTTCTGTAGTTTGACTTCAATATTAATATCGGAAAGCATAACATTAAAACCGCAATAAATTTGTTTACAACCCCTGTTAAGCCTTTTATCGATAGCCATTGCAGGAATTTTTCTACGGTCGATAAATTTTTGAAATGACGATAACCAATATCGTATCCGTCTTTTACAAAAGAACGCTCGAAATAAAATTTGTAAGATTCAGGAAGATTATAATCACTATCGATAAAATTAATTTCTTGAATAGGAAATAAGGGATAACCACTTAAAATTTGATTTTTGAGCATTATTAATAACAGCGTAAAAGAACCAACTATGATCATTGAAGGTGTGCTTCTTTTTAATTGCTGAAAATGAAAAACTAAAACTCCGAGAGGTAAAAAGGCCATAAAAATTGTACTTACTTTAATATAAATGGTAAAAAAAGAAAGTAAATAAATTATGGTAAAAATCTCTTTTGAAATATTTCCCCAATGTTTCAACAGTAAATAAAACAGTAAAAAAGAAATCAAAAACACCGGAATATCTGAAGATGGCGCACTTATAAATTGAAAAAACAAAATACTCCCGAACGGAATAATCGCTAAAAAAATATCGGCTAAATGAAAACTCTTTTTTTGTAGAAACAAATTGATTTTCTCGAATGCGAAAAAATTCACCATCAAAAATAAAAAAGCACTTATGTCATTTAAACGATCATGTAAAAAGCTGAAATTAAACGCACTTTGCAAAATGTGCCAACCACTATTTTGTGCAAAAAACAGATGTAGATTTGCTAAACCTTTTACAAAACCATATTCATTAAGCCATTTAATGGTTTGTAGATAATACGATTCGTTATCGATCACAAATGGGGCAGAAGCCGCTTGTGCTAAAATAAAAAGACTAAGCAAAGCAAAACAAACTTTTAAAAACTTACTGAAAGATTTAAAAGCAACGTGATAATGTTTAAATATGCTGAAAAATTGATGCTTTTGCCAAACGCCGAAAATGATATTCAGTAGTAATAAAAAAAGATGAAATTCAATATTTATTCGGCTGAAAAAAGCAAAAATAGAAGTGAACATACAGATCGAGAATAAACCCAATAGCTGCTTAATGATCGCGTGACTTTTTTCAACTTTAAAAACTTTAGCAGTAACAACTCCCCAGCTACTGGCAGAAAAAAAGATGTAGAGAAAAGAGAGTAAAACGATAATCATTTACGAACCAATTGTGCCGTCGACCATGGTGAGTTTTCTATCGGCCATATTGGCGAGTTCTTTGTTATGTGTAACGATCACAAAAGTTTGCCCAAATTCTTCTCGTAATTTAAAAAACAACTGGTGTAAATTTTCAGCAGATTCAGAATCTAAATTCCCCGAAGGTTCATCGGCTAAGATCACTTCAGGATTATTGATTAATGCACGAGCAACCGCAACACGTTGTTGTTCACCACCACTAAGTTCAGAAGGTTTATGGTTTTTACGATGCGATAAACCTAAAAACTCTAACAACTCTAAGGCTCTTTTTTCTGCAGCAGATTTTTCAGTTTTATTAATAAATGCAGGGATGCAAATATTTTCTAAAGCCGTAAATTCTGGTAATAATTGATGAAACTGAAAAATGAAACCAATGTGTTTATTTCTAAAGGCTGCTAATTCATTTTTAGATAAATTGTAAATTTCAATGTCATTAATTTTTAGAGAAGACTTTTTGTTTTTGGTCGCAAAATCTAAGGTTCCTAAAATTTGTAATAATGTGGTTTTTCCTGCTCCGGAAGCGCCAACGATTGAAACAATTTCTCCTTTTTTTATCGATAGATTTACGTTATTAAGCACGTGTAAATCGTCGTAATATTTATGAATATTTTGAGCAGTGATCATTCAGCTAATAAATTTGTAATGCTAAAATAAACTATTTTGTAGGAACAATCGTATGATAACAAAGCTTTATAAGTTTTGTTGTTCTAGATTCAGATTTTAGGCTTAATTTTAAAATAAAAAATGAATACAGAAAATATAAAAACAGCCACTTTTGCTAACGGATGTTTTTGGTGTACAGAAGCAGTTTTTCAGCGTTT
>Ga0207920_1000065_pt1 | contig 15117 bp, 9 predicted proteins | sample DeeseametaMP0204_FD_184218 | JGI IMG/M metagenome (GOLD analysis project Ga0207920, IMG submission 184218) | Marine microbial communities from the Deep Atlantic Ocean - MP0204 (SPAdes) | ecosystem: Environmental > Aquatic > Marine > Oceanic | place: South of Cape Verde, Atlantic Ocean | collected... | reverse complement strand
CTCCTCGCTGACGAATCAAGATGAGCTCATTATCGTGAATTTATGGGCCACCTGGTGTCCCCCCTGCCTGCGTGAAATGCCGCTGCTGGAAGAGGCCGACCAGCGCGAGGGCGTTACTGTCGTGGTGGCCAATCAGGGCGAGGACTTACTACCTATCGCACGCTACCTAGACGAGCAGTCGCTGAGCTTTCGCTACCCGTTGCGCGACCCACAGCAAACCCTAATGGCCCAGTTTCAAGCCCCAGGCCTCCCCACTACTGTGCTATTTGACCAGACAGGCAAGACGCTGGACGTTCATGTGGGAGAGCTCACTCGAGCGCAGTTAGAGCGCTGGTTAAGCGATTGACCACGATAGACCTTAATACCCCCGCTGCTTTGCGTTAGAATCCCCCGCCCTGTTTGCCACTGGTGACCTGCCCAGCGGCGCACGACCGATTTTGACGACTTCCTCGAGGCATCATGAGCGATTTTTCTCCCGGCCAGCGCTGGATTAGCGACGGCGAGGCTGAGCTTGGACTCGGCACCGTGCTTAACTGCGACGCCCGTAGCGTTACCATCTTGTTCAGTGCCAGCCAGGAAACCCGCACCTACAACACCCGTCAAGCACCGCTCACCCGCGTCATGTTCGGCAGCGGCGACCGCGTGCTCTCTGCCGACGGCTGGCAGATGATCGTTGATGACAGCAAAGAGACCCGCGGCCTGATCACCTACATTGGTGAAGATAGCGAAGGCAACCTGCGCGAACTGCCTGAGGCGAAGCTGGCCGACACCATGCAGTTTGACCAAGCCCGTGACCGCCTGCTGACCGGTCAGGTAGACCGTAACGACTGGTTTGATCTGCGCTTTCGTACGTTGCACCACTATCAGCGCATTGAGCAGCACAGCGCGCTGGGCTTTGCTGGGCCGCGTATTGATCTCATTCCCCACCAGCTCTATATCGCCGACGAAGTGGCCGGACGCCATGCGCCGCGGGTACTGCTGGCCGACGAGGTAGGCCTGGGCAAAACCATTGAGGCGGGCTTGATTCTCCACCGCCTGCTGCTGGCAGGCCGGGTAGAGCGCGCGCTGATTCTGGTGCCCGACAGCCTGACCCACCAGTGGCTGGTAGAGCTGCTGCGCCGTTTCTCACTAAACGTGACACTGCTGGACGAGCACCAGAGCCAAGCCCACGGCAGCACCAACCCGTTCGAGAGCGCCCAGCTCGTGCTGGCCAGCCAAGGCTGGCTGTTCGCCAACATTCATCGCCAGGACCAAGCCCTGGCCAGCCGCTTCGACCTGCTGATTGTCGATGAAGCGCATCACCTGGACTGGAGCCCAGAAAGCAGCGGCCCCGGCTACCAGTGCGTGGAACAGCTCGCCTCTGAGATCCCGGGCTTGCTGCTGCTCACCGCCACGCCAGAACAGATGGGGCTGGAGAGCCACTTCGCGCGCCTGCGCCTGCTGGATGCCGAGCGCTACCACGATATCGAGCGCTTCAAAGAGGAGGAGCAGCACTACGTGGCGGTGGCCGAGGCCATCGATGCTCTCGAGGAACTGCCCCAGACCGCGAGCGCCCGTGAACGCGTCGCCGCCGTAGCCGACGACCGAGATAGCCAAGCGCTGCTCGCCACGCTGTGCCACCCAGAGGCAAGCCCTGAGCAGCAGGACGCCGCCCGCGCCCAGCTGCGCGATGCGCTGTTAGACCGCCATGGCACCGGCCGCGTGATGTTCCGCAACAGCCGCCGTCACGTAGGCGGCTTCCCCGAGCGACGCCTGCATCAGGCATCACTGGAACTGCCGTCGGCTTACCGCCGCGTGTTGCGCCGCCTGGAGCGCGACGACTACCTGGACGAGCTGCTGATCGAAACCGGCATGGACCACCCGGACGTACTGATCTACCCGGATGCCATGTACCGGGAGCTCAGCAACGACCCGCTGAACACCGAGTCCTGGTGGCATATCGACCCACGCGTCAACTGGCTGCTGGAAAAACTCAGCGACGACAGTGAATCCGGCTTTGCCAACGACAAAGTGCTGGTGATTGCCCACCATCGCGAAACCGCCGAAGGGCTCGCGGAGGGCCTGCGGGTCTTGGGCGGCTACCATGCGCCGGTCTTCCACGAAGGCCTGTCACTGATAGAGCGCGACCGGGCCGCCGCCGCGTTTGCCGATGAAGAGGATGGCTGCCAGGTGTTGGTGTGTTCTGAGATTGGCTCCGAAGGGCGTAACTTCCAATTCTGCCGCCACCTGGTGATGTTTGACATGCCGCAGCATCCCGACCAGCTAGAGCAGCGCATTGGCCGTCTGGATCGGATCGGCCAGCGCCATGCCATCGAGCTGCACGTGCCCAACTTCACCGGCAGCCCCGGCGAGCGCTTGCTGCGCTGGTACCACGAAGGCATGGACGCGTTCAGCGCGCCCCATGGGGTGGGCAGCGACCTGTTCGATGCCTTTGGCGATGCCCTGGCCGATGCGCTGCTCGACGATGAAGCGCTCGACGAGATTATCGAAGAGACGCGCGAGATGTTCACTGCCAAGCTCGCCGAGCGGGATGCGGGTCGCAACCGCCTGCTGGAGCTTAATGCTTGCCGCCCAGCACGAGCACAGCAGGTGATTGAGGCGGTACGCGAGCTGGACGAGGACCCGGCACTGCCCCGCTACGTGGAGCGCGCGCTGGATATCTTCGGCGTCGATAGCCAGGAGATCGGCAATGGCCTGCTCTACCTTCAGCCCAGCCAGCACATGCTGGATGGCCTGCCGGGGCTGGTCAAAGGCGAAGAGGGCTTTTCCGCCACCTATAGCCGCGCTCAGGCGCTGGCACGGGATGATGTTCAGCGGCTCTCCTGGGAGCACCCGCTGCTGCGCGAAATGATGGGCCGCATTCTCGACGGCACCATGGGCAACACGGCGCTGGCGCTGCTGCGCCACCCAGCGATCCCCAGCGGGCGCTTAATGGCGGAACTGGTGTTCCGCACCCACTGCCCGGCACCCAAATCGCTGCACCTGAACCGCTTTTTGCCACCCACCGCCGTGCGGGTACTGTTGGATGAATCAGGGGCTAACCTGACCAGCAAGATCTCCTTCACCGGGCTGGGCAAAAATCTGCAGAAGGTGAACAAGTCGCTGGCGCGGGACTTGATCAAAAGCCGCCATGACCAGTTACGCGAACTCCTCACCCAAGGGGAAGGCGAAGCCGAACGGGAGCTGCCGAGCATTGTTGAGGCCGCTGAAACCCGTATGCGTGCCCAACTGGATGCCGAACTGGCCCGCCTGACGGCGCTGGCAGAGCACAATCCGGCAGTACGCAGCGAAGAGCTGGAAGCGCTGAAACAGGAGCGCCAAGCACTGAGCAACGCGATTGAGAATACCCGCCTGCGGCTTGACTCCGTACGGGTCATTATCACCGTCGACCCGAACGCTTAAACCAGGCAAGTACCCGCTGGTGGCGCTATAAAATTGCCGCCAGCGCTTGCTTCAGCGTCGGGTATTGGAAATGAAAGCCTGCCTCGCTCAAGCGCGCCGGGCGCATATCCGCACCGGTAAGCAGCAGTTGTGACATCTCCCCAAAGCCCGCTTTCAGCACAAAAGCGGGCACCGGAAACATGGCCGGACGATGCAATTGCTTAGCCAGCGTTTGGGTAAATTCAGCGTTGGTCACTGGGTGGGGCGCGCTGCCGTTAAAGGCACCTGACAAGGTCGGCTCGTTGATCAGAAACATAATCGCCGCTACCAAGTCATCCCGGTGAATCCAGGGCATAAACTGTGTGCCATCGCCAAATCGCCCGCCTAATCCCAGCTTGAACGGTGGCAGCATTTTCTGCAGCGTACCGCCTCCCGCCTCTAGCACTAAGCCAATCCGTAAAACTGCTAGCCTAACCCCCATGGCTTCAATCGGTTTTGCCGCGGCTTCCCATTGGGCGCAGAGCCGATGGGCGAACTCATCATGAGGGGATGTGGATTCATCCACCACTTTGCTGCCCTGATCACCGTAATAGCCCATGGCCGAACCGCTCACCATCACTTTCGGTAAGGGCTGACCATTGGCCGCCAGCTGCTCACAGAGCGCAATCAGCTGCTGAGTACTTTCCACCCGTGAACGAATCAGCCGCTCTTTCTGCTCGGCGCTCCAGCGCTTTGCCGCGATGGACTCCCCCGCTAGGTTTACCAACGCATCCGGCGGTGTATCCACAAAGGCTTGGGCACTATCACGGATATCGCATGCCTTGGGTAGTTTTCCCCGCACGTCGTGGGGCGTGCGAGATACCACCTGTACATCGTGCCCCTGGGCAATGAGCTGTTGGCAGAGCCGTTGGCCTACAAAGCCGCTTCCCCCGGTAATTAATACCCGCATGGTGTCACTCCTTTGGCGTTGGACGTCACTTGCGCCAGCGTGGTCGCCACGACTGATCCATCAGATGGTTGATATCAAAAAGTGGTCACCGCACCGTCGCGCACGTTGCATAGCGCTTAATTGTACGATACCTATACATAACTGCTACAATAAATTTAGTTGAGCACTACCTTACTCGCGAGGATTTATGGCTGAACCGGCAAGTGTAACCTTCACTCCCTCCACCGCGCCCACCTTTGCGAGCAAAGTTGCCGACTGAACAGTATGGCCACTTCGATCATGTGGTGATCAGCGCGCCGCCTCCCCAGGCAAAAGCGCTGCGGGCAGTCAGTCATTCTTATACAGCGAGCGCGGTTTATGGCTATACGGCGGCAGCTTTCGTGGCAGCCGCGTGGAGGATGCATGGCTCTCCGGTGACGCATTGGAAGAGGCATTATTAGGCCGGTCGGTCTAATGGAAGCTAACGCGAGGCTACACCCAAAGGGACACAGCAAAGGTTGTACCTAGTAGCCACAAGTTGTACAAAGGTGCCTATAATAGCGTGACCCTATCTAACCGATTAGGTGCTATTCAGCAAACCGCTACACGACTAAGTGGCCTAGCGCCGAACTGGCGCGACAACACGGCCACCGCAATTATTGACAGACCCCTGCAGCGCTTGTTGCAGGCAACCAAGAGGCAATGGCGCCCATGAGCAACAAGGCGACCCACCCACCCGATACCCCGCTCTATCCGATTCGGGAAGTTTCCCGCTTAACGGGTGTGAACTCGGTCACCCTGCGCGCCTGGGAGCGACGCTACGGATTAATTCGCCCACAGCGGACCCCTAAGGGTCACCGGCTCTATGCCCAGGACGATATCAGCCGTATTGAACGCATTCTCCAGTGGCTCAACCGAGGCGTGCCGGTCAGCCAGGTCGCCGACCTGCTTGACCAGCCCGAAACGGTAGAGGCCCCCGCCCCAGATGCCGGGGACTGGTCTAGCCAGCGCCAGCAGCTTCTGGCGGTCATTGAAGCCGTCGACCTTCCCAAGCTGGAAGCGCTCTACCATCAAAGCCTAGCGCTCTATCCGCTAAGCGTGGCGATTAACGAGCTGTGGCAGCCCGTCATTCTGACCCTAGAAGCTAAATGGGCGGCGCAGCCAGATGATTTGGTGCGCCGCACCTTTGAGGCCTTTTTGCGTAGTCAGGTGGGTATTCGCCTGCACTACGCCAACCAGGCAACCCGCGGCCCGCTGATTCTGCTCAGCGCCATGCCCGACGATCCTGGCCCGCTGTGGGTACTGATGAGTGCACTGATGGCCAGCGAGCAGGGCTACCGAGTCCAGCTGTTTGATCATTCGCTGGCACTCGAAGACCTTGCACAAGCGGTGTCTCGCCTGCACTCCTCAATGGTTCTGCTCTCTAGCGGCCAGCGGGAATGCGACAACTATATTCGCGTAGCGCTACCCAAAGCCGCTGAAGCGCTGGGCGTGCCTATCGGCGTATGCGGTGAAGTCGCGCGCCTGCGTGAGAACGATCTGCGCGACGGTCCTGTTCATATGCTGGGCGACGATCTACCCCAGGCGATCGCCCGGCTACGCCCTCTACTGCGTGAATCAGGCATTCTTTAAGCGCACGAAAAGTCGCCAACCTAAGGGCTTTGCATGAACCTGCAGCTTGTTTGGTTTCGCAGTGATCTACGTATTCATGACAATTCCGCACTCGCCGCCGCTGCCGCCAAAGGGCCGGTAGTGGCGGTTTTTTTGCGTAGCATTGAGCAGTGGCGTGACCACGGCCACGGCGCAAATAAGCTCGATTTCTGGGCGCGTGGTGTTAGCGCGCTTAAGGCCTCGCTCAATGGCTTGAATATTCCGCTGTTGCATCGCGATATTGGGCGTTTCGACGACGCCCCCAAGGCGCTTTTAGAGGTTGCCCGCGAACATGGCATCAAGCAGCTCCACTTCAATTATGAGTATCCGCTGAACGAGCAGCGCCGCGACCAGTCGGTACTGGAGGCTTTTCAGCAGGTCGGTATTACCGCCCAAGGCCATCACGACGCGGTGGCGTTTGCCCCCGGTACCTTGCTGACAGGCAAAGGCGACTACTACGGCGTCTTCACCCCGTTTTCAAAAGCGTGGCACAAGCAAGTTACCGCCGAGCAGTTAGCCCTGCGCGACACGCCCAGCGCGCAGTCACCGCTAGCCATTGACAGTGATCCATTACCAGCACTGCCAACGCTAGAGGATGAGCCGCTGGATGGGCGTCTCTGGCCTGCGGGTGAAAATGCTGCCAGCGATAACCTTGAGCGCTTTTTACGCTTTCGGGGGCGTCACTATAAAGATCAGCGTGACTTTCCTAAGGTGCGCGGCACGAGCGAGCTTTCGCCCTACTTAGCGCTGGGCGTTATTTCCCACCGCCAGTGCCTGCAAGCGGTCATGAGCGAAAATGGCGGGCACCTTGCCGATGGCGATGCAGGCCTTACCACCTGGGTAAACGAACTCATCTGGCGCGAGTTTTATCAGCATGTCGCGGTCGGCTTTCCTCAGGTATGCCGCTACCAGCCGTTTCAAGCGCACACCAAGCAGTTGCAATGGCGGGATGACGACGAAGGGTTTGCCGCCTGGTGCGAAGGCCGCACCGGTTATCCGATTGTGGATGCCGCCATGCGCCAGCTAGTGACGACCGGCTGGATGCACAATCGTCTGCGAATGATTACGGCCATGTTTCTCAGCAAGCATCTGCTGATTGACTGGCGGCGGGGCGAAGCCTTTTTTATGCGCCACTTGGTCGATGGCGAGTTTTGCGCCAATAACGGCGGCTGGCAGTGGGCAGCCTCAACGGGTACCGATGCGGCACCTTACTTCCGCATTTTCAACCCCACGACCCAATCCACGCGCTTCGACCCAGGCGGCGAATTTATTGCTCAGTGGCTACCCGAGCTCAAGACGTTGCCTGCCAAAGCGCGCCATGCGCCGCCTCAGGACATGCTCAACCCGATTGACTACCCAGCGCCCATCGTTGACCACAAAGCGGCTCGCCAGCGGGCGCTGGATGCCTTCAAAGCGCTCTCCAAATAACGTTAACCTCAGCACCTCTCCATAGCGGCGTCCCGCCGCTATTTTAGGCGGTGCAGCGCTAGCAAACGTTAGCTTGGCACCGTGGCTACTTCCAGCACAGGCCGTCATCTGGGCAGCGCTCTGCTGGGGCATCAGCCGTTACATTCAGCGTTTAGCCGCTAGCGATTAATTAATATGCGCCTTCTGCCTGCGTTAGCGGTGCCCAGCGCTGCTCAAGCTCGGCGGCGGGCATCGGTTTAGCAAAGTAAAATCCTTGTACCAGGGTGCAGCCTGCTTCTACCAGGAACTGACACTGGGCCTGGGTTTCGACTCCTTCGGCGATCACTTCCAGCCCCATGCCTTTTGCCATGGCCAGTACCGCTGTAACAATCGCGGCATCTGCTTGGTCGTTGGGCAACTCGCTAATAAAAGCGCGATCTAATTTAATTTTATCTACTGGTAGCCGCTTCAAATATCCCAGCGACGAGTAGCCGGTGCCAAAGTCGTCAATAGCGATTGAGTAGCCAAGCTCTCTTAGTGCCTGCAGACGTGGCCCCATGTCCCCTGCTCGTTCGTCTAGTAACACCGATTCGGTCAGCTCCAAACCAAGTTGTGACGGCTCTAACTGGTAACGCTCAAGACAGGTGGCAAGCTGGGTTTCTAGATCGCCCTGAAAGAGCTGAAGGGCAGAGATATTGACCCAAACAGTGGTCTTCGGCATGCCGCTATTTTGCCAATGCGCTTGCTGAGCACAGGCCTTTTCGATCACCCAACTGCCTAACTCTGCCATCAAGCCGTGACGCTCGGCCAGGGGAATAAACTCTCCCGGCGATATCATGCCACCTTTGGGGTGACGCCAGCGCAGCAGTGCTTCCATACCTACCAACTCACCGCTACCGGGATGGTGTTGGGTTTGGTAGTGAAGCTCTAACTGGTCACCGGAGATCAGCGCGGCACGCAGGTCGCTGACTAATGCTAATTGGGGATTATCCTGTTTATCCAGCGCGGGGCAAAACCGCAGGCTGTGGTTGCGACCCAGCCGCTTGGCGCTGTAAAGCGCTGACTCTAAACGCTGAAACAGCACGCTGGAATCTTGACCATCTTCCGGCGCACGGCAGCTACCAATGGTGAGGCCTAATCGTAGCGACTGTTCATTAATCTCGAAGGGGCGGCACATATGGTCGCGCAGATTCCCTAGCCACTTGTCGTGGTCATCAAAGGTGGTGGTGCGAATCACCATAAACTCATCACCACCCAGCCGCCCCACTACGCTTCCCGCCATATAGCTGGTGAGCCGCTGGGCAAATCGAGCCAGCAGCCGGTCGCCCTGCTCAACGCCTAAGCTATCGTTAACCGACTTAAGTCCGTCAATATCAATCAACGCCATATCCAAGCTTTCACCTGCACGCAGGTGGCGCAGCCTGGACGCCATTAAGTCATGCAAGCGACGCCGGTTAGGTAGGCCTGTTAGCGGATCTTCATAGCCGATACGCCTTAAATCGTTTTCACGAGCTTTTTGTGCCGAAATATCGGAGAACCAGCTGATAAAGTGGGTGATTTTGCCTCGCTTGTCGGTGACGGCACGCACTTTGAGCCATTCAGGGTACTCATCGCCATGTTTGCGACGGTTCCACATTTCGCCTTCCCACCGCCCAGTGGCTTTTAGGGTGCTCCAAAAGTTTTCATAAAACGCTTTGTCATGGCGCTGAGCCGCCAGGGTGTCTAGTTTTCGGCCTATCATCTCTTGGCTTTCATAACCGGTAATTTCGGTAAACGCCGGATTCACCGCTAGCACACGGTTTTGGACATCACTAATGACCACCGCATCACCAGACAACCCCAACGCATCCTGTGAAAGGCGCAGGCGCAGACGCTGCTGACGCACTTGGTTCCAAGCATCCCACAAGCCTAAAGTAACGAAGCTAGCCGCGACCATACGCAGCGCCGCACCGGGGATCCACACGCAGGCAGGTAGCGCCATCAGCGCCACCCATACCAACGGGCGATTAAGAGAGACAGGCAGCCACATGGCGATTCTTGTTGTCCTGATCAGTCACTAACAAAAACAAACGATGACGACATCATGCCGTCTCACTAAAATCTTGGATAGAGCATATTACGTCAATACACCGTTTATTGGGCGAATTCACTAATCCGAACAACACAATAAGGCAACCTGGATTATCGGCAACCCATTAAAAAGTGTTAGAACGTTACGATAAGCCGCTCGCGACGTGCATTCAGCGGTTTCGGGAAGTAGACTAGGCGCAACAATCATCTTCATACTCGGAACGACTCAGTGACCAAGCAACATTCCTTTGATCGCGAAGAACTGCTGGCCTGCTCGCGCGGCGAACTATTTGGCCCCGGCAATGCACAGTTGCCAGCTCCTAACATGCTGATGCTTGATCGCATTAAGCACATTCACGAAGAGGGCGGTGAGCATGGCAAGGGCGAACTGATCGCCGAGCTGGATATCACACCTGATCTGTGGTTTTTTGATTGCCACTTCCCAGGAGATCCAGTGATGCCCGGCTGCTTAGGGCTTGATGCGATGTGGCAGCTGGTGGGCTTCTATCTGGGATGGCTTGGCCATCCTGGCCGTGGCCGTGCGCTAGGCTGTGGCGAAGTGAAGTTCAGCGGCCAAATTTTGCCCGATGCACAAAAAGTGACGTATCGCATTAATATGAAGCGCGTCATCACTCGTCGGCTTATCCTAGGCATTGCTGACGGCACCGTGTCCGTTGACGGACGCGACATCTACCAGGCTAATGACCTGCGCGTTGGCCTATTCACCTCCACTGCGAATTTCTAACAGGAGGCTCCCATGCGACGAGTGGTAGTCACCGGCCTTGGCATCGTGTCGTGCTTAGGCAACGACCAGCAACAGGTCCTAGACGCGCTCAAAAACGGGCGCAGCGGTATTCGTTTTAAGGAAGAGTACGCTGAGCGTGGCTTCCGTAGCCATGTAGCAGGCAGCGTTGATATCGACTTGGACGCGTTAATCGACCGCAAACTGCGCCGCTTTATGGGCGACGCAGCAGCCTATGCGTATGTCTCCATGGCTCAAGCAGTCGAAGACGCCGGGCTAACTGAAGCCCAGGTTTCTGACGTGCGTACGGGGCTGATTGCAGGCTCGGGGGGGGCATCAAGCGCCAACCAAGTTGAAGCTGCCGACGCCATGCGCGAGAAAGGCCTGCGCCGCGTAGGCCCCTACCGTGTTACCCGCACCATGGGCAGCACAGTGTCTGCGTGCTTGGCAACGCCGTTTAAAATCAAAGGTGTGAATTACTCAATCTCTTCCGCCTGCGCAACCTCAGCTCACTGTATCGGCAATGCCATGGAGCAGATCCAGCTAGGCAAGCAAGATGTGGTATTTGCTGGCGGTGGCGAAGAGGAGCACTGGACGCTGTCGTGTCTGTTCGATGCCATGGGTGCTCTCTCTACGCACTATAACGACACGCCTGACAAGGCTTCTCGCCCCTACGACCAGGCGCGCGACGGCTTTGTGATCGCTGGCGGCGGCGGCATGCTGGTGCTTGAAGAGCTGGAGCATGCCAAAGCTCGTGGCGCGAAGATTTACGGCGAGCTGGTGGGCTATGGCGCAACGTCTGATGGCTACGACATGGTGGCTCCCTCTGGCGAAGGTGCTACACGCTGTATGCACCAAGCGATGGCGACCGTGCAGGGCGATATCGACTATATCAATACCCACGGCACCTCTACGCCGGTTGGTGATATGGCTGAGTTGAAGGCCATCCGCAATGTGTTTGGCAACTCAACGCCTGCTATGAGCTCGACCAAGTCGCTAACGGGCCACTCCCTGGGAGCAACAGGCGTACAAGAAGCCATCTACTCACTGTTGATGATGCAGCACAATTTTGTAGCTGCCTCGGCAAACGTTGATCAGCTGGATGAGCAGGCCGATGGCTTCGATATTGTGACCCAGCGTCGCGATAACGTCACCATCGACCGCGTGCTGTCTAATAGCTTTGGCTTTGGCGGTACGAACGCTTGCTTAGTCTTCCAGCGCTATAACGGTTGATCAGCACTTAAGCAGCATAAAAACGGCGCCTTTCGAGGCGCCGTTTTGCGTTATAAAACGATTAGCGAGACGCTGGCCGTGGCACCTCTGAAATTTCCTGTAGCTGACCCTCTATCCAAGCCTCTACATCTTCCAAGACTTCATCGGGCGTACGCCCGGAGGTCTCAATGGGCTCTCCAATGCGCACCCGCAGTACACCCGGGCGCTTGACCCAGTGACGACCAGGCCAGCGCTCACCGGCATTGTGAGCGACGGGAAGCACCGGCACACCGGCTCGGCAAGCAACGACACTACCGCTTTTGTTATAGCGCTTGCGCACGCCAGGATCTACCCGCGTGCCCTCTGGGAAAATCAGGACAGACAGGCCAGTGCCCAGGCGTTCGACGCCCTGCGTCAGCACCTGTTTCATGGCTCGCGCGGGCTTGGAGCGATCCAAACTGATCGGGCGTAGCAAGCGCAGCCCCCACCCAAAAACGGGAATGCGCAGCAGCTCGCGCTTGAGCACGGTGCACACCGGCGGCTTCATCACCTGCAGAAAGAGCGTCTCCCACTCACACTGGTGATTGGCTTGAATGACGCAGGGCCCTGACGGGATATTTTCCCGCCCCTGAATCTCATAGCGCACACCGCAGGCAATGCGGAACCACACCATCAAGAAGTAGTTGTAGAGATTCAACAGCCGATAGCGAGCCGCCAGTGGCAGAAACGGTGCGATGGGTAAAAAAAGCACCCCAATGAGCAGCATGGCAGTGAAATAACCTAAATAAAACAGCAGGCTGCGACCCACATTGATCAAACTGACTCTCCTGTCCCAACGTCATCACGCTGCTGGTCACGGGTTAAGCACCACGCATCTAGCATGCGTCCCACTTCCAGCCGCCAAGGTTTTTGATGCACACCAAAAACATCCAACACTCGACGGCAGTTTAATACCCGACGCAGCTTGGCGTCGTGATGATGATTAAGGGCCTGTATCTCCCCTAAATCAATATGTTCGCCACGCCCTTCTAGGTGAGTGGCCAGCTGAGTACGCACCATTGATGTAAAAGTGAACGCACTGACCGGCTCAGTGCCCGCCAAGTGATAGGCTCCCCAGGCGTCAGCGCCGCAGGCCTGCTGCTGTAGCATGCCAATCAACGCCATGGCGACCGCGTCGGCAGAGGTGGGGCAAAACACTACGTCCTCTGCTGCGCGCACCGTCTGCCCCGTGATAAAGCTGTCGATAATTTCACTTAGCCAGGCGTGGCTACCTTCCAACGCAAACAGCGGCCCTAAGCGCACAATCAGATGGCGATGGTATTCGGCACGGATACGATCGCCTGTTTGCACCAATCGACGCAAACACTCATCACGTGGGGCAGGCACGACATGCTCATCAATCGGGATATCAAATCCCTCTTCATAGAGCTGATCCGAGACACACCACACCAGCGCCACGTCTTGGGCTTGGCAGGCATCCACACAGCGATCAACGGCATCCGCATGGGCTTTCACCTCGGCGGGCGTCATGCTCAGCGGGTGCGCCAGCGGGGGAATGAGCACCGCATCGGGCGCTATCGCCTGTAGCTGACTCGGCGAAACAGCAAGGCCTTGCTCAATGACTAGCTCGGTATCCGCGCGCCGGCTCGCTTCACGGGCTAGCGCTAAACTTAAGCAGTGCCCGGCATCTAGTATCAGCAGCTTCAAGACAGCCTCTCCCCCTCAACCCAAAACCGTGGCGGCAACTGCGCCACGCATCGACGAACGTGTGTAAGGTACTTTCTAGAACGGAATTTCGTCGTCGAAATCATCAAAATTACCCGGATCGGGGGCGCCATAGCTGTTGTTTTGGTTATTCGGTGCCGGCTGCTGCTGCGGCGCTGGCTGTCCACCTCGCTGAGGGGCCCCACCCTGAGGCGGGTAGCCGCCCTGCTGGGGCAGGTTTTGGCCATAGTTCTGTTGAGGAGGCGCTTGCTGAGCCGGGGCCTGCTGAGCGTAGCCACCCTGCGGGGCACCACCGCCCTGGAAGTCGCCGCCACGGCTATCCAGCATTTGCATATCGTTAGCCACGATCTCCGTGCTGTAACGATCTTGACCGTTCTGGTCCTGCCATTTGCGCGTTTGCAGGCGGCCCTCAATATACACTTTTGAGCCTTTTTTAAGGTACTGCTGGGCGATTTCAGCGGTTTTGTTGAATAGCACCACGCGATGCCACTCGGTGCGCTCCTGGCGCTGGCCACTTTGGCGATCCATCCAGGTATCGGAAGTGGCTAGGTTTAAGTTTGCTACCGCTGTGCCAGAAGGGGTGAATCGCACTTCAGGATCTTGGCCCAGGTTGCCAATCAAAATAACTTTGTTAATACCGCGCGCCATGAGGTCGCTCCTTTACGTAATCGGACAAATAACTGAGTAGGTCGCTACCTGCTGTTTTTAGCAGGTGAGCGCTCATTCTTTAGGGTCGCGGCGGTGGAATCAGTTTTGCCAGCGCCGCTTGATCGAGTTCTTTGCGGTTTACCTTCAAATACATGAGGCGCTCCTCCGGCACGACCATCACATCTTCCACACCAACCACGTCGGCAAGATGCTCCATCAATAAGTTGATCGCATCAGGCTGCGTATCGTGTAACGCCACCACCTCGCTGGAGAGCGGCGGAGGAGAAGGCATCCGCCACATGGCTACCCACCACGCCAGCGCTAGCACCGCGCAACCAATAAATACCGCGTTAAGCCCCCAGGTATTCGCCAGCAAGCCGCCCAACGTGCCACCTAAAAAAGCGCCGAGAAACTGGCTGGTGGAATACACCCCCATTGCGGTGCCCTTAGCACCCGCTGGGGCCAACTTGCTAAGCATGGAAGGCAGCGTTGCCTCCAGCAAATTAAAGCCGGTAAAGAAAACAAATAGCCAAACAAACAGCCAATGCCCCTGGGAAAGCGACAACCCTAGGCTGGCTAGGCTGGCAGCGATGGCTCCAATCGCCAATAGGCACATCAGCCTCATACGCTGGCGCTTTTCCGCTATGATCACCAGCGGCACCATCGCCACAAAAGAGAGTGCCATAATGCCTAGGTAGGCTAATCCATGGTACTCCACTGCTACCCCCGCATTGAGTAAGCGGAAGGGGATAGCCACAAAGATTGCCATGAGGACAAGATGCAGCGCAAAAATCGATAGATCAAGCCGCCACAAATCCGGCCGGGTAATCACACTTTTAAACTGCTTCCGGTCCAGCCCTACGTCACGGTGGCGTAACCGGCGCGGCGCAGGCGGCACCCAGCGCCAAAGGACTAACAGTCCCACCAATGTTAGGAGTGCGGTAAACCAAAACACCCCAGAGAGCCCCGCCCAGGAGGCTAACCAAGGGCCAAGCACCATGGCAATGGCAAACGATACGCCGATCGAAAGGCCAATGGTGGCCATGGCCGCCGTGCGTACCTGCTCGCGGGTTTGATCTGCCAATAGAGCCATTATGGCGGCCGCCACGGCACCGCCCCCCTGAAGGGCGCGACCTAAAATTACCCCGCCAATGCTATCTGCCATGGCCGCTACCACGCTGCCAAAAGCAAAAATCAGCAGCCCCATCGCAATGACACGCTTACGACCAATGCGGTCAGAGAGCAAACCAAACGGGATTTGCAGCGTCGCCTGGGTTAAGCCATAAATGCCTAACGCCACGCCAACCAGTAGCGGCGTAGCGCCTGTCAACGTGTCGGCATAAAGCGCGAGCAC
>Ga0207920_1000063_pt1 | contig 15426 bp, 16 predicted proteins | sample DeeseametaMP0204_FD_184218 | JGI IMG/M metagenome (GOLD analysis project Ga0207920, IMG submission 184218) | Marine microbial communities from the Deep Atlantic Ocean - MP0204 (SPAdes) | ecosystem: Environmental > Aquatic > Marine > Oceanic | place: South of Cape Verde, Atlantic Ocean... | reverse complement strand
CATAACTATTTAAAATATATAATAGTAAAATAAATAAGATGTTCTCAAAATAATTCTTTAATTATCTCTATATATCTTATTCTACTCGGAGCCTTTAGGTTTTTGTTTATTAATTTAAAAATAAATAATAATACTATGATAATCAAGACCAATATAGAAGACTTAATATTTAAAATCAATCCTTCATCTACTTATTTAAATAAAGAATATATATTAGAGAATATGGAAAACTATATTAATAGCGAACAAAATAGTCTAGAATTAACTTTTTATTTTGATTAATTGGATAGAGATCAAACTATAACTGTCTATGATTCAGAACTTGTTTTAGAATCATCTATTTTTTGTGTTGTGTTTGAGTTAAAATTTAAAATCAATAAAAGTAATGTAAATTTAGTAACTAAATTAAAGAATAAGTTTTTTCTTTTTAAAAATAGTTTATTTTAAATATGAACAATGAACTAGGAATTAAGTACAGGTTTTAACTCTTTTAACTCAAAACACTCTTCATCTTCACCTTTGTCTTTTAAAATCTTGTTAGTTTTAATATTTAAAAACATTTCTTTTTTATCTTCTTTTAAATCATTTTCTAAATGAATTACCAATATATCCTGTTCATAAGTTACATTTTTTGCTTTCAAATCGTTTTTAAACTCTATATAGATATTTAGTTTTTTATCTAAATTATAGATATTTATAAAGTTACCTTGTGGCCATCCCTCTGATATCCCTCCACTGTAGTATATATCCTTGTTGTTCACCCATCCATTACATGTTCCACAATAATCGTTGTGTATCTTATAAGTTTCAGATTCATCTAATTTTTTAATTTCATCGTAATCAGAATAATATTCTAAAGAATTTGACAAAAGTTTACCATCATTTATAATCTCTATCTTATTTAACAGTTTTTTGGCTTGAAATAAATTATAGTTTAGCTCAGTTTGGAGTAGTTTTAATATTTTTTCCGTTATTTAAAACATGGTTTAATTTATATATTTACTTATCAAATATCAAGTTTTATCTAATTTAAACTTAATAAATAATCAAATAGATAACAACCAACGAATTTAAACATATTCTAAATGATATAATATAAAAAAATGATTACTTTAAAATGTATGAATAGAATTAAAAACTCTATTATACCAGAATCTAATTATGATCATAATATTTGTTTATTTAAAATGATAAATTCGTGGATTGGTGATGAAGAATGGACAATAAAAATAAAAAATAAACTTCTTAAACTTAGTAATAAAAGTCTCAATAAAAATCTAGAGTATGATATTGATTTTAATTATTTGAAAACAGACAAATCACTGTATCATGTTTCACTAAAATCTAGATTTGGTGAACACTTATTATGGGATGTTTATATGTCTAATAATCAATGTCAACATTCCGAAATTAAAAAGTTATATTTTAATAATATTGATAATTTATTTAAAAAATTATTTTTAATTGCTAAACCTTATGTTATTTTTAATAATGTAAAATTACAAGATAATATAAATTTTAAATTAGAAAAAGATAGAGTAAATAAATTAGATTTCTTAATAATAAAATTAAATAATGACTACTCTCATGCTTTTATAAACGAAATTGAATATGGTTTATGCGAAAGATTAAGATTTGTTCTAAAACTTGGAGATTATGTATTAGATGACACAAATCATGTTAAAGATACAATGTTTGATAAATTCAATAGTCAAAATATACACATGCATGATGAAATATTCGAAAATGAAAAATTTATATCAAAATTTAATAATTATATTTTTATAAAACTAAATAAAATATATGATGAAAGTAATAAAATAGATGTAAATACACTTGAAAAAAATATTATGGAATCATTAACTCTTGATATTAGCATTGAATTTAATAAAAATATAATTATTGATGAATTAAATATATATTCAAAAAAGGTAAACTTAGATAAAAATATAATAGATACAATTGAATTTTTCTTATTATAAAATATCTTTTTTAGAATATATTTATACGTACTATTATATTCATTTAATTTTATTAACCACGCTTAAATTATTTAATAGAATTATACTAAAGTTCTTATCTTAAGTTTTAATATCTTGATTTTATTTAATTTAAGATAAGGAATAAAAGATTATATTTTTAGTTTTGTTTCTTTAATTGTTTTGCATCATATTGTATTATTTCTGAGGAAATTAAGTATACTTTGGTACGTCAGAATGGTGCCATTATGTGGAATCCGCCGATAAAAGATATAAATGATTGCTTTAGCAATTATTTTTATCTGAATACTTTTCGTAAGAAAAGCTTATAAAAGTATTTAAAGTTATTTAATAACTTGAAATCAATATTAACCAATTTAAATAAAACTATTTCACTTTTACTTTAAAAACACTTTTTTTGAACCCATCAAAGTAATTGTATATTTCTCTAATATTTTTTTGATTTTTCCTTTCACTTATGTCTTCATTTTTTATCAATCTGTTTATGATTCTCTTAGTCACTTCTGTTAAGTCTTCCTTAGAATGATTTTTTATCTTCTTAAAATTACTGGCAAAAAATACTAAAATACTTTCAATATAAAGATCTGTATTTTCTTTATTTATTAATTTCCAATTTATATTTTTCATAATGTGTTGAATTTTTGGCTTAAATTTTTTTAATAAATCATCAACCTCATTTGGACTTAACTTATTCAAATAATGTTTTATTGTTTTTGAACTGTAAGCTGGATCTGTTGAAGAATCAAAATTATACAACATTCTCATTATTAATGCATTATGTTGTTTCCTATTTGTATTAACTAAACTTTTGAATTCGTTTTTTAAACTGTCAAAAAGGTTAGAAAACTTTATTGCTAAATTTTCATTTTCAAATTCAATAGCTATTTTTTCTCCAGATGTTAATGGCTTCCCTTTATTTAAACTGTTAAATAGATCTATCTGTTCTTGATATGTTAGATCATAATATTTAGCAACGAAAATTTTCCTATTATCAATCTCTATTTTTTCTTGAGGAGTTAATACTCTTGCTTCTTTTAATTTTTTAGGAGCTTTTGAATAGTATATAATATTTTCTCCCGTCTTATAACCAATTTGATTGTTATAAAACTTTGCTATTGTTTCACAACGTTGTTTCCCATCTAAGTTCCTCATAACTCCTTTTTCAGTATCTATTGTAAATATAATATTTGTTGGTATTTTATCACTTGCAATAGACTCTAAAAATTCATTTTGATCAACTTCATTCCAAACAGAATCTCTTTGATATACTGGTTGTAAATCTAATGTTCCTTCGATAACTCTTCTGCCGATTGTAGAAATAGATTCTGTTGTTAGATCAACTCTTCTGCTTTTAACTATTGACATAATAACTTTATTTATTTAAAAAACTATTATTTAGTCAAATTTTTATAAATAACAAAATATTATTAATGTCCAAAATGACACTTGTGGCATGAAATAAAAATAGAAATATTAAAGTTTCTTGATGAATATTTTTTTGTTATAAGAAACTTAATTCAGCTAAACTAATTGTCTCTTTGCTACAATAAAGATAACTATCATATGTTAGTTCTATTGTATCTATTTATAATTAAAAAAATTGAAAATTTGATCATACCATTTATATAGATTCTCTCATGGTCTAACATCACATAATCTTTAATTCATTTGAAAAAGATCATGAAATTGTGTCCAGTAACTTTTTGTCCTCTTGGAGGACCAGAATATGTAAAAAAAGTCATTGACGAAAAAGTCATTGACGTTATTTTGTTTCGAACGAGAGAACAATTGGTATCTCCTAAATTTAAACCTATGGTGACTCTTGGTTTGGCAGGATCTATTGCTTCGGTAATTGTGACAGTTGATAATAATTTTCAGAATCCAACCAAGGTAATTTTTAGTAACAAAAGTTCTATTGACAATATTATTTCTGATCATATTGAACAAACTAAAAACTATTATGTGTTTATAAAGACACCCGGGAAGTTGGTTAAAAAAGCAGACAACAAATATTATACTATGGAAGCTATAAAAAACTATGATCATTTAAAAAAAAATAATGTGAAGCTTTTTATTGAACCATATTCTATGTCTATTTGTGAGGCAAACTTTCCTAAAGTTGAATATGATAGTACCATGCATGTAATTGTGAAGGATGGTGCTTTAAAAATCTCTAATGATTATAAATATATTAGTATACCACTCATTGAATGATTGATTATTTTTTTTATTTTTTATTTTCAATAAATTGTGTTCCTTTTAAAAACATTGAATTTTTGATTTTATATTTTTAGATTAGATGTAGAGGTTTTTTAAAATTATCATTAAATTTTTTAGACAACAAGATAATTAAAAATAGAAAATATAATCTAAGTTAATAAAATTAAATTAATTTAAAATTAATATTGTTTTTTTTTTCAGTTTCTTTAACTATTTCAAATGCAGATTTTATAAGAATTTTTTTTAATTTTGTCATCTCACTTGTTGATGTTTTAAAATTTATTAATTCGTAAAACAAATTTCTGCACTCAGGAATATTTATTTCATTACTCAATACATGGCGATCATCTATGTTTGTTTCAACAATTAATGAATCAATAATAAGTGTTAATTGGTTAAATTCAATTATATTATTTATATTAGTTAAAAATGTTGACAATCTATCTAAATCATCATCAATTGTTGAATATGTAGGTGGTTGATTTAGAAATTCATTCGTACATGGTGCATTTGGTATTATATTGTTTGAATTTTTTTCATGACTTGAAAATTTTGAGCTTGAATTTACTGTTTTTTTATTATTTTGTCTAGTGAATTTATTGCCCATTTTATTTATAGTACACTTGATTGATTTTTATTTCAAAATTTTATAAATTTATATTAAAAGTGAAATGATAAGTTAACTATTTTATTATAATATTTACCTGTGTTATTTTTTCTTTGATCACTTTATATTCAATTGAAAATATTTGATAATCTTTCTATTTGTGTTGTGTATAATAAATAATAATGCACTAATTATTTTTAGCCCAGCATGCTACATTTTTTTTATCTTTTTTATCTTTATTAACGTAGAGGTGTATTAATATAGGTGTCAATGTGAATATATTAAATGGAAATATCCCAAATATTATTGTATTAAATACCACTCTTACCATATACCTATATGGGTCATTATCCTCTATAATTACAAGAAATCCCAAAAAGGTTAATAATGGACTTGCAATAGAAACTATACCAAGACTACTATAATTATATGAATTTGAACTTTTATAATAGTGATCATGATTATTATAGTATTGACGTATTGGAATAATATTTGCAACTTTATGATTTATCTTTGGTCTAACTATTGACTGAGTAATAGTTCTTGGTCTAACAATTGATTGAGTAAAGTTTCTTGGTTTAGTCATTAATTGAGTAATATTTATTGGATTTGTATAATAAGAAGGTCTAAAAACAGAAGAGAAATAGTTGGACATTTTATTCATGTTTATAATTTGATAAATTAATATATGTAATGAATTCAATTTTAATCATAATGTTTGATATTTTTATGGCTGAACTTTTACAGCGGGGGTCACTTTTAAATGATACACCACTATAAAAATTTGGTTATACTACGTCGTGAAACGCAGATGAATTCGAACGGGTAAATTTTTCTGGTCTTTTACCCGTTTTCTTTATCGATTCTACAATATTTAACATATTTTGAACGGCGTTCTTATCACGATTATGGATTAGCTCACATGTATGTTTAACGTCTTCATGACGCAGTAATCCTCTAACCAAGACAAGTTTATTGTTCTTTATGTCATTCGGTTTATGACTTTCTCTTTCCAGAAATGGTTCTATTTCCTTGTGACAACTATTACACAACTTTGATGTTCTAAATTCGTTTATTAAATATACTGGATAACCTGCATTTCTAAATAAACGTCTAAAACGTTTACATATTACTGGTTCTAAACTTTTCATATGATCCTTTTTATCATAATCACCCATTACAAAAACGACTTTATTTTTGTCTCCAAATTTATTTTTGAAGTTATTTATCATCTTACTTTCGCTTCTTTGAGTATTTATAAACCTATTAAGTTTAAACTTTCTGAAGTATTCTTTTTCGTAATGTGAAAATAGTGTTAAATTAATTCTATTTTTAGCTGTAAGATACTCCTTAAATTTATCATAGCTATTTGTTTTGGCAGTGTAATTTGTTAATTCAGATTCTATTTTCTTTATAGTTTTACGTTTAATCTTTACCTTATTATTTTCGCTTTCAATGATTTTCATATATTTCTTTTTCCTAGTTTCTAATCTGCGTTGATTTTGTGTATATCTAAATGTTTCTAAGTTGCCGTCTTTATCTTTTGCCCCACAATAAATTAAATCTGAAAAACCTGGATCTGCACAAACTATTTTTTTCTTTTTCATTTCTTTTGTAAATTCTACTTTTTCGATATATTCTGTATCATCTTCACTTCTACATTTCTTATTTTTCTTCGTAATTGGTTTCCCATTTTCACCTAATCTTACAAATAAAACAGATACAGAAATAGCATCAGTCTTTATCATATAATTAAATTGGTAATTATTCTTCTTAAACACTTTTTTATTCAGATTAAAATGTTTATTCCATAATTTAGATTGGTTATCGTCTTTTTTATAGTTTTTCAAATGTTCTCCAGTGGATTCATCTAACAGATTCTGAATTAAACTGCATGTGTCAATACATATATTTTTTGGTACTATATTCGTTCTTAAAGGTAATACATTAAATAGTCGTAATTGTTCTATAATTGGTTTTTCTTTTTTCTTTTCCGCATTTTTTATCTTTTCAGCAATTTCTTCATATGTCTTTTCTAATTCTTTGCCAATATATATTATCGGTTTGATATAGTCAGATGTATTCGATTTTAGATCGTAATAGATACTCTCTTTATCGAAACTTGTTTTCTTTTCATAAATATTTTTACGTTGTTCTTTAATCCAAACATGATACTCTTTTTTTGATGTTAGTTTCTTATCGAAACACATTAGATCATTTTTAATTTCTCTAAACTCTTTATTTAACTCATATCTTTTTTGTTTCTTTTCCTCTTTCGTTAATTTCGATTTAGTTATCATATCTTGTTTCTTTTTTAGATCAAAAGTAATATTGACGAACTTATTTAAATGTTGTACAAAGTGTTCCTGAATATTAACATGTATATTGGTAGTCATATCAATCGCTTCATACGCAAGAATATAACTCATTTTATCATAATACAATGTCTCATTTTTATCAACAGTATCTTTATAATGATTTTCATAGAAATCTTTTAATTTCTTTTGTTGTTTTGGCATATTATCGTCTCTATATCCACCACTGTTACATTTTCTAACTGTAATTGCTTTGAATACATCCATAATGAACTCTTTATCTAAAACTGGCATCTTCTTTTTGTTTTCATAAAGATAAAGACAATACAATTTAATTAAATTGTAAGCATGTATAACTATTTTATGTGTATTGATAACCAATTTGTTTAGTTTAATAATGGTTTCTTTGTCTTTAATAACATTTTGGATGTTGTCTTTATTTGTCTTCATATAGTCAAATTTCGTAACATCTTCTTTATTTTTTTGTTTTTTCTTTTTCATTATATGCTATATATTAGAAATAAACTTTATATAATTAACGCACAATTTATAATTAATTATTTTTATATACAATTTAATAATTATTGCATGTCTTCGTAATTATATAAAAATAAATTTATATATGTATATTAGCAATGGATAAAAAAGAATATGTATGTAAAAAATGTAACTATAAAACTGAATTCAAACATTGTTACGAAAAGCATCTTACGACACAACTACATAAAACAGGTAAAAGAAAAACACGTAGCGATAAAAAGGTTCCAGATAAATGTCCACATTGTTTATATACTTCAAAAGTAAATACAGACATGCAAACTCATATTATTACAAAACATATGTCACAAGACGAACAAAAGGAAAAGTTCCCTTTTTATTGTGATCATTGCAAACAAGGCGTTTTATACAAATCTCAGTATGACAGGCATTTAGATTCAACCAAACATAAAAAACAATTAATTTATTTGGGCATTAAAGATGATTAATAATTATTATTCCTAATGAATAAAAGTATCTATTAGGAATTATATAAATGGGTAAACATAAATCAAATGATTACAAACTGACAGCTGTTCAATATTATCTAGATATGGATGACCCGAGTTTTAGAAGGACTTGCCAAATATTCAAGTGTTCTAAAGATAGTTTGGTTAGATGGGTTAAAAGATATTTGGAAACAGGAGCAGTAGACAATAAACCAAGACCAGAAGGATCTTATAAAGTTACAAAGAAACTATATGTAGAAGATGTTAGTTATGTATGAAAAGTTAGCATTCGGAAAAATAATTATCTCCAATGCATTTGCGTTTATAATTGTTTTTTATATTTAATTTAATAGTATTATGGAAATTAAACCAGAACTATTAAATAATTTAGATGTATTACTTAATCAATTTGATTCAAAACCTTATTCTGAAATAGATGCAATGATTGGAGGACATAGAGAGAAATACACATATCGGTTAATTGATGATAGCATTCTAATAGAAATGAATACTTCTAAGAATATTCCAGATTTATGTGGATTAAAGGTATGTAATTTAGAAGTTCGTAACCAATTTAAAAGATCACATGGTGTTTGTTTAGTTATTTGGTAAATACATGATTGCATTATTATATGAAAATCTCATATATACTATTATTTTTTGTTACTTAAATTTTGTCAAGTAATGAATTAATAATTTTAGTTTAATTTATTTGGTTTAAACTAAAATTCTTATCTTAAGTTTCATATCTCGGATCAATTAATTTAAGATAAGGAATGAAAGATTATATTTTTAGTTTTGTTTCTTTAATTGTTTTTGCATCATATTGTATTATTTCTGTGGAAATTAAGTATACTTTGGTGTGTCAGAATGGTGCCATTATGAGATGTGAAATATTGATTTATTTTAACTAATCTTATATTTATCAACCTTCTTAGTCAAGATGAATATAAATGAGGTTACAAGACTATTTTCAAGAAGGTTCATTTTAAATGGACCCAAATATAATATTCAACTTAAAAATCTAAGAAGTCCAAACTATAACAAAGAACTTAATGCTGAATTTTTAAAAAATAAAACTAAATCTAATTATAGCACATCACTTGTTTTTCATAAGATAAGAGATAGTTTTGATAATGAAAAAATACTAAAAAGTATATCTGATTGTGGTTTTTTTGTTAAAAGTGATTGTGGAAATAAAGGATATGGTCTTTATTGTTCATCACATAGTAATTATCCATTATTATGGGGTGATGGAACTACCATTATTTGTGAAATTATAAATGATCCAAAATTTATAAAAGCACATATATCTGAAATTCCACCTGGACAAGAATATAGAATTTTAAACAGAAACTTTATAAGGCCAATTATGCTTGTTGATGCTCAAGTTTTTATAAATCGTGGTATTAAATTCAAAGTATATTATGAACATGGATTTTCAGGATGTAAGATTTGTGATGCATTAAAAAAAAGATGTGATTGCGAAAAAAATATAGAAATCTTTATTTAATTTTTTAATTCACTCATTTTAATTCATATAATTTTCTTAATTAACATTCTTTTTATAAATCATGTTAAATTTAAAATAAGGTGTAAAGATTTTATATTTAGTTTTGTTTCTTTAATTATTTTTGCATCATATTGTATTATTTATGTGATATTTTAAGTACACTTTAGTAATCCAGAATAGTAAAATTAATTTAAGAAATATATTTTATCATTATGAGAAAAATCCGTGGATAAAAGTAGGATGGGAATTATGAAATAATTTCTATTCTACAAAATACTTTTCGTAAGAAAAGCTTATAAAAGTATTTTTACTTGATTTATCAAGTGAAATCAATTAAACCATATTAAAATAATTATAAATTAGTAAAATCTTTATTATTATTTAATTATGAAAAAGAATATATACCAACTAATATTGATTACTTTACTACTTTTATTAATAAGAATAGTAATAATAATATACATACTCACACTATAAAGAACTCAAAGATAAAGTCAATAAAAGGAAACTTTATATTCACATATCAGTTATTTATATAGGTTCCAATCTTTTTCCCCATTTAATGATGGCAGTTTGACATGACATAATGTTTTTCAAAACCTATCCTAAAGTAAATATACCCATTTTTTCCTAACTCTTCAAAATTCCATTGTCTGTCACTGCCAAACTGCCACCGATGATGGCGATGATAATATTGACCAATATAATATTTTAATAATAATAAATAATGATAAATAATTTATAAATAATAGTTTTAATTTTAGTAACCATTTTGTTTTTACAAATATTTGCACGGAGTGTAATATATTTGTTCCATCTTTTAGTATCATTTTAGGATTCCATAAGTTTATCCTTTAATTGCCCATAAGAATAACTCCTACAAAGAAATACCTAATTTTTACTTTTGTTACAATTTGTATAATTCAATCTTAAAATTTTTCAACTTATGTGTTCCTAAAAAGAAGCTATAAAAAGAAAAAATCTTCTTCTTCCTAGGTATTTTTTTCATAATTATGTGTTGTATTATTATTTAATAAATTGAAGAATAATTTTAAAAGCCATTATAACTAATAAATATTTGCATTTTCTATATTTTAATAATTATCAATACTACAATACATATCAAATATTATTTCAGTATATGAAAACTATTAATTAAAATTATTATTTGCATATATTGTTTATAAAGTCATTCTAAGACCCCTAAAACGATATTATTATAAAAACATCATAACTAGATTGATTCTAAGACCTTTAAAACGATATTATTATAAAACCACCTTAAAACAGTATTATTATAAGTTCATTATAATTAGATTGATTCTAAGACCCCTAAAACGATATTATTATAAAACCATTTATATCTAACTTAATTCTAAGACCCTTAAAACAGTATATTTTTGTACACATTTTTTTAAAATATTTATCTGTGAGGAAGAATTTGGATTTTCTACACAAAATTTGTGTAATGAATCTGAAAAACTCCTTTTTTTTTGGAATTTATTTTTTTTTGTACTATTTTATGGATTGTAAATTATAGTTAAGTATATGACATTTATTAAGAAAAAACTAAAATTAATTTATGTTTTTAAAGCAAAAATAAAGCAGAAAAATGAGCAAAAAACTATAAAAAAAATGGTTTTTTAGAGGGTAATTTTTCTACCGTAGGGTAATTTTTCTACCGTCTTAGGGTAATTTTTCTACCGTCTAAAATAATATTTTTTTTATAAGGAAAAGTATATATATGAAATATTTTTGTGACATTTGCAACTATAAAACAGAAGATTCATCTAATTGGTGCAAACATAAACAGTCAAAAAAACATATAGAAAAAGTACAATTGATGGATAATTATAATTCAGGTGTATCCAAAATTATCCACAAAGTATCCACAAAGTATCCAAATGAAGAAAAACAAAAAAGTTATACATGCGACTATTGTGATTTTACAACTTCACATCGTCCTAACTTTTATAAACATCGCAATAGATGTTCTGAACGAAAACTCAATAATGAACGTAATAAAAGAGAAAATGATATAAAAGATTTAACTATTCAACATCAACAACAAATTATTGAAATGCTAAGAGACTCTTTGATTAATGGTGGGAATAATTCTTCTACTAATGGTAATTCAATAACAGAAGCTTTATATAAGAAAATGAAAGACAATCCTCCATTAATGGAATTAGATTATGATGATTTTTTGAATATAATCAGACCAAAAAGCAAGTTAGCGAAAGAAATATTAGCGAATCATACTCATGACACTTTACATGAATTTTTAGGCAAGTTTATACTAAAAAAGGTAAAGAAAAAAAATTTATATGAACAATCTATATTTGCATCAGATACAAGTAGACAAACGTATTATATAAAAACTCGAATATCTGATAATTTAAGTGAATGGAAAATAGATAAATGTGGTATAATAGTTAATGAATTAGTGATAAAACCATTAGTAGAAATAGTAAGAAAAACTATAGTAGATTATGATAAATCTTTGAAGGCTAAAGACGCAATGAGTCCAGAAGAGGTAAAAATCTTTTTAGATTTTAAAGACGCAAATTGTAGATTTTTACTTTTTTTAGATGAAAACAAATTGAATGCTAAAATAAATAAATATTTGTGTCCTTTATTGGTAATGGATTTTGATAAAGTAAGAAGTTTAAAAGAGAATAAACATGGTATTCCGACACTAGAATATGATGATAAATCAGAAGAAGATGTCAAAAAAACTAAAAATAAACTAAAAGACAAAAAAGTTAGAAAAACTAAAAAAAATAAAAAACTATAATTATACACTTTTAATAATCTTATCGCAAATTTCTTCCATAGTTAAAAGTAATTCACGTCTTTGAAGAATATTTTCAGTAACTGTAAACATATCATCCTTTTGAGTTCTACCAAATTCTTTTATTTTTTCAAGTATTTCGTATTTCTTATTTTCTAGCCACGATTGGAAGTTTTTCTTTATGTGACTAGATTCCTTATCCCAAAACTGTTTAATTTTATTATGGGCAAAATAAGCCTGATCTAAATATGGATCAACTGAAGATAATTCATATGCGGTATCATTGTATAATTTTTCTATAAATTCATCAGATAAGACTACACATTGGTTTGCAAAACCAGATCGGTTCCTTTTTAGATAATTAATGATAATTTTTAGAATAAACTTTTCTCTTGTTCCTAATCTTCTTATATTTTCATCTGTAGGATTATCTTGACTTTTGATTATTTTGGACATTTCTTCGTCAGTGAAAATTTTATACTCTTTTTCGACCTGAATTATCATTTCCTTTATTTTTTCAGTGCAATGTTGAATAGCTTTATAAAAATATGGATTACTAGTTGAGGATATTTTTTTAATTATGCCATCTTTTATCTCATTCAAAAATACATTTCCCCAATTGGTCAATATTGGATTTAATTTATCAACTGTTTCTCTTACATGATTTTCAACAATATATTCGAAACCTTCTGATCCTGTCACTGATTTCCCTGATCTTCTAGATCTCATTTCATTTGCCATAATTTCTTCCTTATCAACTGTCATCATTTTTTTAATATGTTCAATTGTAAGAGTGTCTTTAATTTCATTAATCTTTTTGATTTCGTCTGTTCCAGATTTATACAAATTATCAATTTTCTCAATTAATGAAGCGACAAATCGATATTTATGTGATGTTGAAGGTTCTTCAACTCTGCCGATAGAATTTAGTTCATAGCAAATGTCTTCCTTAAATTTTGTAATTAGTTGCTTTAGTTCATTACTATTTTCTTTAACTATTCTATCACTGAACTCAACCAAGAAATTAGACAGAGAATTAGATCCTCTTATTAAATCGCCTTTAAGTTTAATATTATTCACACAATCTAATTCTTTTTTATTTTCAAAATGATTGACCAATGCATACTTTGAATATTGATTAACTTCAAAATGTCTATCCATATAATTACTTTGATTATCAGTGTGAGTTAAAACTCCAATTGTTTTATTTTTAGGAGTGTTTAAAATTAATTGATTTGAATGATCAGTATAAGGATCTACATCAAATCTAGAATAGTGTAAAATAATTAGGTTTTTTCTTGTTAGATAAGTATTTCTAATATTTTCCATAATTTTACTATTAACTGTGCTTACTCCCGGAAGATCAATGATTATTAAATTATTATCTGAACAGATTTTAATTTCAAGCTCTACTTCAATTATGTCATTTTCTCCTCTTCTAACAGGATATTCACGATTTACAAAATTATGTGCATCTTCAATGCTATCAAATGGTATATGTTTATCGGCGCCGATAACATGAAGAATAATTTCATTTTCAATATAAGTCTTATTTGCTTTTAGGATGATAGGAAATCTTGTACATAAGTCAAAGTTAGTTGGAAGTTTAAATTTACCACTTAGGCCAAAAATTTTATTTAGTGATGTAGATTTTCCCGAAGATTGAGATCCCCAACTTGCAATTGTAGGTATCGAATTTTGTGTTTTTTTCATTAATTTCCCAAATCCCTCATAATATCCAAATAATTTACAAAATGTACTATATTGATTTAATAAATCATAAGCATTTGAAAGGATATCCTCACTATTATTTTTGATCTTTTTGGAAGGAGTTTCCATTGGTGATAATTTATGATATTTCTAATTAAATTCAAATTTTATCAATTGCTAATAGCAAATTCCTATATTATATTTCTTATGGGACACATAATTTAAAAATAGTAAGAATTGCGACAAACCACTATTTTATGTAGTTCAATGTGATATAAAAAGTAATAATAATTTTTAGAATAAACTTTTCTTATGTTATTAAATAAATTCTAGTCTATCTATTATATCTTTTAAATCTAATAGAAAGTTATCAGTAGATATATTTATTAAGTTATTTTTTTTTATTATTTCTTCAACTAATTCAATTACAGATATTTCATCCTCTAAAAAATATTCACAATCTCCATATTCACCACTAAAATTAATATAAAACTTATAATTTCCTATTTGATAATTCATATAACCTGTACATAAGTAATCAGCTTTTTCACATTTATAATTTTTTATTTTTATATAAATATTGTATTTTTGCATAAAAATTTTATATTTAGGATTTGAGTCTATTTTTTTCTGTTCTTTATCACAAAATAGCGTACTTTTGTATTTATTCAATAATTTTTCAACAGATGATATGTAATAATTAATTGGCATGTCATTTGACAATAAAGCAATTTTTTTTGATAATTCGCTAGTAGTCATTTATACTTTATTGTTATTGTTATATTTATCATATTTTTATTTAAAACTAAGGTTCAAATCTTGAGTTAAATATTTAAATTTAATTAAGTTGAAGATAAAGTATAAAAAATTCTATAATAAGTTTTACTTTATAAAGTTAATATTATAGCTTTCATTATAGCCATAAACATAACGAACATATTAAAAATATTAAAATTTATGCGACCCTAAATAAGCTCATTATTATTATATATTATTATAAAACCATTATAATTATATATTATTATAAAACCATTATAATTAGATTGATTCTAAGACCCTTAAAACGATATTATTATAAGTTCATTATAATTAGATTGATTCTAAGACCCTTAAAACGATATTATTATAAGTTCATTATAATTAGATTGATTCTAAGACCCTTAAAACAGTATATTTTTGTACACAATTTTTTAAAATATTTATCTGTGAGGAAGAATTTGGATTTTCTACACAAAATTTGTGTAATGAATCTGAAAAACTCCTTTTTTTTTGGAATTTATT
>Ga0207920_1000062_pt1 | contig 15428 bp, 16 predicted proteins | sample DeeseametaMP0204_FD_184218 | JGI IMG/M metagenome (GOLD analysis project Ga0207920, IMG submission 184218) | Marine microbial communities from the Deep Atlantic Ocean - MP0204 (SPAdes) | ecosystem: Environmental > Aquatic > Marine > Oceanic | place: South of Cape Verde, Atlantic Ocean... | reverse complement strand
ACTTCTGCTAATCCCCAGTCAACAATTTTGGTTGAGTAAAAGTAAATCGATATTACTGCAAAGGCTAGAATTATTCCTATAACAATACCATCAGTTGCAACAAAATATATGCCAATTGCGGTTCCGATTATTAAAAAAGTAATGCCAGCTGCATAGACTTGAGCAGGCTTTAGTAGGCCTTCGGGAAGAACGCCTGAACCACCACTCATTTTTGTTCTATGTGTTGTAGTATCTATCCCTCGTTTGAAATCCCAATAATCATTAAGTAAATCCACACTAGCATGAAGAGCTAGTACACCGCATATTGTAAGTATGGCATCAAATATAGTAATACTGCTGGTATTCCACCAAGTAATTGCTAAACCTGCAGATACAGCTATTATTGATGCTAGTAAAAAACGAACGCGTATTACACGTAGCCAAACAGAAATCATTACACTAACGATTCATTACTCACACTAATTGGTTTTCTTCCCATAAAACCAGTGTCTTTTTCATGCCAAAATTTAATCTCTGTCTCCCCCTCTTTCCAACAAAGCCAAATTTCTTCATCAAAACGCTTTGCAGGAAAGTCAAGCAAGCCCTCATCAAGTCCCTTCAAGAATACACCTGTGCTTTCCAAGTCTTCTATTGATTGGTAAAATTTTGTGATTGTAGAATTAAGTTTTCTTTTGATAATAGCGTATTCTTCTAAAGAAGCCGTAGGCGTAATACCAGATGCTAATTGCTGTTCCATTTTCATAACTTCAGCCTTCATTTTTTTTGCATAACTAAATTTCTTAATTACTGTAGGAAGAATTTTGTTAGCATCATTCACAGAAAAGTACGATTTCATAAAACATTATTTAGAATTGAATAATTTAAAGTAAATCATATATTGTTTTCTGAATTAACAAACATTAACTTTGGCAAATAAAATAAAGTGCTCACATATTCTTGTACAGAAACAAAGTGAGGCAATTGCCATATTAGATAAAATAAGGCAAGGTGAAAAATTTGGAAAACTAGCCAGAGAGCTTTCTATTGATTCAGGTAGCGCAAAACGAGATGGTAATTTAGGATATTTTGGTAGGGGAAAAATGGTCAAGGAGTTTGAAACTGCAGCATTTAATTTGGAAGTTGGTAAAATTTCAGAACCTGTGAAAACCCAATACGGTTATCATATCATCAAGAGACTTAGTTAAGATTTTGTCAACTAACCACGATAAAAAATTAAGTGAATTATACGATTTGAAAGAGATGTACGAAACTAGATTAAAGTCTGATAATATAGATAAGAGTTTGAAAATTCATTATCAAATTATGCTTGATTCTATTAATGAAAAAATTGAGAAGAGGCAAATTTTCCGAAAATATTTCACTCAAAGATTGGAGAAATCAACAGTTTGTCCAAGTTGTCATAAGGAAATGTCATCACATGACACTGCTCAAGTTATTCAATGTATGCGTAATTTTATCAAATCATAATTAAAAAAAGTCATCCATCACTTGCTTATTTTTTTCAAGATGTTTGGTGATCTTATCAGCCATATTATTTGCTAATTTTACCTTTCGTTTACCAATCCAATAGTACGCCTCGTCGATGGTATCCTTTGCAATCAATACCACCAAACGACCTCTATCTTTTCTACCCGTTCTTCCCTTTCTCTGCACAAATCTAATTGAGCTTGGCACATTATCATAAAAAATTACCAAATTGACCTCAGAAATGTCCAGGCCTTCCTCACCAACTCTTGTTGCGACAAGAGCTTTAGTTATGCCATCCCTAAATCTTTGTACAGTTTCTATCTGTTCTTGCTGTTTTAGTCCAGTTTTACCTGCCTTTCCAATTAGAATTTCAGCTGCAATGTTCATCTCAACTAATTGTTTCCGAATAACATCAACAGAATCACGATAACTTGAAAAAATCAATACTTTTGATTCCGTATTACGTAAAATTTCTACTAGTTTGTCAATTTTAGGATGTTCAATGCCATTAGCCTGCGCGCTTTTTGCTAAATCAATTGCTCTTGTAAAGTTTTGATCAGTCTCAAAAAGTTCCTTGATTCCAGCACCTTTTTTGCTCCTTGTCCTCTCACAAAATTTTAGAAATGGTGTTATGCCATGTGCTTCAAAAATATTAAGTGCATATGTTATTCTGATTGCTGTAAATAATGGCTTTGCAGAACGTAGATTTTGTTTTAAAACAAACTGCCTGGAGTTTAATAATTGTGAGAGAGATTTATTATCGGAAAGTCTAAGCCCGTTTCTCCGAAGTTCTGTGTAACGTTGGTCTAACGCAAGCTTGATGTATCTTTGAATAATTTTCATATCAGATGAAAGATCTACTCTAATCCATTCTGTGTCAGTTTCTTGAATGTATGGTTTTACATCTGGGCTTGAATCATTTCGCTCAGCTAGACTTTTGATATGTAAATTGTCACAAATTTCTTTTGCTTTTTCTTTTTCACTAGGTAATGTAGCTGTCATTCCAAGTATTCGTATATCTAATCCACTCAATTGTTCTGCTATTTTCACGTATGCGTAATCGCCTACTGCTCTATGCGCCTCATCAAAAATAATCAGACTGAATTGATTTGTATCAACTATTTTTCTAGCAATATCATTTCTAGTAATCTCAGGAGTTGCACAAATTATGCTGTTGATCCAGAGTTTTTTTCTCTTTGCTAGTAAATCTTCACCAGTTATTAATACAATGTCATCAATTGCAAGTGTATTTTTCAAAAACTCGTAATGCTGATTTACTAATACCTTAGTTGGCGCTAAAAACAAAACTCCGCCATTTCCTTTAGCAATATAATCAGCAATAACATGTAATGCTACTACTGTTTTTCCTAACCCAGTTGGCAATATGACTAAACAATTTTCATTTTTTGCTTGGTTGGCTAAATTAATTTGGTAATCTCTCACCTCAACTGAATTTGGAACAATAAATTTATGTTCAACATTTTTTGCAGACAACTAATCCCATCTATTAGAATTAATGAATTATTTTGATTTTATAGTTTTGAATTACATAATTTTGACTTGTTCATAATCACAAATCATACTTTTTGAGTATTAATAGAAAATTCTTTCATCTTATATTAGAGAATATGAAAATACATTTCATGCCAATACAGTTTGAAAGGCCACCGTGGGATGAATATTTCATGTTGCAAGCTGAATTGGCTAAATTACGTTCAAACTGCATGACACGAAAGGTTGGTGCTGTAATAGTTCGGGACCACAGACAAATTGCTACGGGTTATAATGGAACTCCGCCAGGAATTAAAAATTGTTTTGAGGGTGGATGTAAAAGATGCCAAGATAGGATGGATGGTAAAATAGAATCAGGTGCCTCTCTTGATCGATGTCTTTGTAGCCATGCCGAGGCTAATGCAATAATGCATTGCGCAATTTTAGGCATTGGAACAGGTACGAAGGATGCCATTTTGTATACCACATTTATTCCATGCTTAGAATGTACTAAAATGGCTATTACCATCGGAATTAAAAAAATAATATGTCTTGATACTTATCCTGAGACGGATTATAATCTGATTAAAGAATCAGGTGTTACTATTGAAATGCTGGATAAAAATAGAATCCAATACTGGACAAAATCATTACTAAATTTGTAAAATGTCAAATCAACTAGAAAAAAATGAAATGGAAAACATGCCATATGGATTATTAATTTCAGCTACATACAATAGCCAAAAAAATGCAGCAGTTTTAAAATTCTATGATCCAACATCCCAAAGGATTTTTTTATGGGCCGATAAATCAGGGCACAAGCCATACTGTTATTCCAAATTATCACCCGATGAGATACCAACTGAAATTTCTGAACGGGATGACGTTATTGAGATAAAACAGGTTAAACTGCTAGACATATTAAACGATAAACCGATAAATGTTTCAAAAATAGTAGTTAAGGATCCGTTAGCAATAGGTGGCACACAGACAAACAAAAGCATCAGAAACTTAATTGATACATGGGAATCGGATATAAAATATTATGAAAATTATCTTTACGATAATTCACTGATTGTTGGGAAATATTACAAAATAGAAAATGATGCAATTATCCCATACGATTTAGAAATTTCTGATGAAACTCAATTGTCATTAAAGAACATGTTGTTAGACAAACAAAGTGATACCAACTTGCCAGACCCAAAGCAATTTGATGAGCATGTTGCGCAGTGGGCAAATCTTCTCAATCAGCCCATACCAAAAATCAAAAGAGTGAGTTTGGACATTGAAGTTGAATCAGAAGTTGGTCGTATTCCTGATCCTAAGACCGCAGAAAAAAAAATCACAGCTGTAGGTTTTGAAGGTAGTGATGGATTAAAACAGGTTTTCATTTTACGGCGAAGTGGAATTGAAGAAGGTGTAAATGAGCTATTATCCGGTGTCAAGATCATATTTTATGACGAAACGAAAGAAAGGGAGATGATATTAGATACATTTGAATTAATAGAAAAATATCCATTACTTATTACATACAATGGTGATGGATTTGATTTACCATATCTGTATAACCGTGCTAATAGACTAGGAATTGATAGACAAAAAAACCCGCTATACATGATGAGGGATTCAGCTACACTAACTGACGGTGTACATCTTGACTTGTATAGAACCATGTCTAATCGTGCATTTCAAATTTACGCCTTTGGTCAAAAGTATAGTGATTTTTCGTTAAACAGTGTAGCAAAAGGATTGCTTGGTGAAAAGAAAATTGATTATGGTGTTGAACTTGGTAATTTAACATTATACCAGACTGCGAATTATTGTCAAAATGATGCTAGGATAACATACAACCTAACTAGCTTCAACAATGATTTGTTGATGAATTTACTTATTGTGATTAGTAGAATTGCAAGAATGCCAATTGATGATATATCTAGGATGGGTGTGTCACAATGGATTCGTAGTTTGCTATATTATGAACATAGACAAAATGGAATCTTAATTCCCAGAAGACAAGAGCTTGACAATAGATCATCTGATGTATCAAATGATGCAATAATCAAAGACAAGAAATTTCGAGGTGGGTTAGTAGTTGAACCACAAGTGGGAATACATTTTGACGTCACAGTTATGGATTTTGCAAGCCTGTATCCAAGCATTATAAAGGTCAAAAATCTATCATACGAAACGGTAAGATGCTCGCATGATGAGTGTAAGAAAAATACTATACCTCAAACAAATCATTGGGTCTGCACCAAAAAAAATGGTCTGACTGCTGTTCTAATTGGTTCCTTAAGGGATTTGAGAGTAAACTATTACAAAAATATGGCAAAAAAAGACACGCTCACGGCTGAGGAAAGGCAACTTTTCACTGTTGTTAGTCAGGCGCTAAAAGTCATACTTAATGCAAGCTATGGAGTTATGGGCGCAGAGATTTTTCCATTATACTTTTTGCCTGCGGCAGAAGCAACAACTGCAACAGGTAGACACATTATTCTAAGCACTATTAACAAATGTAAAGAATCTGGAATTGATGTTCTGTATGGCGATACTGATTCACTATTTGTAAAGAAACCTACCCCTAAACAAATTGAGGATATAATCACTAGCGCAAAGATAGATCATAATGTAGAATTAGAAATTGACAAAGAATACAGATATGTAGTATTAAGCGGTAGAAAGAAGAATTATCTTGGTGTTACAAAAAATGGCAAAGTTGATGTCAAGGGCCTAACAGGAAAAAAATCACATACACCGCCATTTATCAAAACATTGTTTTATGAAATACTTGATATACTGTCTAAAATTAAAACAGTTGGAGAGTTTGAAAGTGCAAAAAATAAAATTTCTGACAAGATTGCTCAATGTGCAAGAAAGGTGCAAGCTAAAGAAATACCATTACAGGATCTGGTTTTCAATGTAATGTTAAGCAAAGCACCAAAAGATTATACAAAAACTGTACCACAACATATTCGTGCAGCAAAACAATTAGAGTCGATCAGAGAAATAAAAAAAGGAGACATAATATCATATGTTAAAATAATAAACAAGCCTGGAGTCAAACCAATTGAAATGGCACGTAAAAGTGAGATTGATTCATCAAAATATATGGAATTTATGGAAAGCATGCTAGACCAGATAACGTCATCAATGGACTTGGATTTTGATACAATCTTAGGAAAACCAAAACAAACTGGACTTGAACAATTCTTCTGGAATTAGAATACAATGGAATTAGACGAAACAACGATGGGGGTGATTGGTATCATTGCTGGTATCTTAATCTTGTCAGGCTGGGTTCCACAAATAGTTAAAGGCTATAAAACTAAAAGATTGAATGATATTTCGTCATATCTAATGATCCTAATTTTTGCTGGTGCAGTTTTATGGTTGATCTACGGAATGGCTTTGGATGATGTTTACATTATGGGTGTTAACCTGGCTGCAATGGTTTTAACAATGATTGTATTGTCTATGAAACTAAAATATGAGAAAGCTACACACAACAAGTGAATAACATGTTCATAGCTTATCGAGTAAGCTTAGTTATTACACCATTATTATGAACTCGATCAATTTTGTTGTTCTTGGAGAACAGACAATTGCAAATGATTTTGGCAAAAAAGGTACAACTACAGATCTCACACTTTATGATAAAAAGGAGTCTGATGTTATTAGAACATGGGTTATTCCAAATGGATTCCCAGAAAAGATTCAACCTCTGTTACAAGCAATAAACATTGCAGAGTATGTAATTTTCTATATTGCATCGCTTGACAAGTATGTTGGAGAACAAATTATTGCATTGGATATGCTAGGAAAAAAAGATGGAATTATAAGCCATTCTTACGAAGTCGATGAAAATCGCCTTAATTCTATGATCAAAGGAACAGTTTTGAATAATTACAAGAAAGTTGATTCACCAAACATTAAACAGGAATTAACAAAATTTCCATCAATTTCAAGCGATGGTGCTGTACAAATTGTAATAGATCATTGTTTTGACGTAAAAGGTGTTGGGACTGTCGTGTTAGGCAAAGTATTACAAGGCATAGTAAATCAGTATGATAAGCTAAGGCATTTACCGTCAGGATCTGAGATTATGATAAAGTCCATTCAAATGCATGACGATGACGTAAAACAGGCAATTTGTTCAGCAAGAGTTGGTCTTTCACTAAAGGGAATCAAGCCGGATGAAATTCAAAGAGGTGACATTCTTACAATTGACGATTCCTTAGAAGTAAAAACTGAACTTATGATTAATTTCAATCAGTCACCATTTTACAAAGGAGAAATTTCGGAGAATCAGATGTGTCTTCTTAACGTTGGACTTCAAATAAAGGCAGCAAAGATTTCATCCGTGTCACCATTCAAGTTAACGTTGGAAAAACCAATTATCTATAAGAAAAATGATATTTGTATTGTCATAAAACCGGAATCCACTACAGTGCGAATAATAGGCAGTGGGAAAATCAAATAAAATATAGTAAAACTCATTATAGCTAATATAAACAGGTAAGCTTAATGTTCATAATTAACTGTAAAAACTATAATGAAATCTCTGGTGAAAAAATTAACAAGCTTGCAAACATTGCAGAAAAAATTTCAAAAAAATACAAGATTCCGATTGCTGTAGCTCCACCTCATCATCAATTAGCATCAATAAAAAAATCAAAATTACTTGTGTTTGCACAGCATCTTGATGATGCCAAAGTTGGAAGTACAACTGGATATATGATTCCTGAAATTGTAAAAAAATCTAATGTTAATGGTGCATTGATTAACCACAGTGAACATAGAATTTCACCAAAAGAAATTACAAATCTAGTTAAAAGACTCAAAAAATTAAAAATGAAGACTGTTGTTTGTGTAAAAAATGTACGTGAGGCAGAAAAATATGCAAAGCTAAACCCTACATACATTGCAATCGAACCACCTGAATTGATTGGTACAGGCAGAGCAATTTCAAATGAGAGACCAGAACTGATTACAAAGTCATTGCATGTAGTAAAAAAAGCAAAAAATTCAACAAAGCTTCTTTGTGGTGCGGGAATTGTAACGAATAAGGATGTTAAACGTGCAATTGAATTAGGCTCACATGGCATTCTAGTAGCAAGTGGAATTGTTAAATCCAGAAATTGGCAGAGAGATATTGAAGGCTTTGCTAAGGCAATCCTTTAAAAACGGCTCAGTTTGATTTGATAATCTAAGTGATAGCAGTGAAATCGATCTATGCGTTTGAGGATGCAAACAGCAAAAACAGAATGCTGCTAGGTGGTAAGGGTGCCGGCTTAAGTGAAATGACAAGACTCAAACTTCCTGTCTCGTCTGGATTTACAATTACTACTGAAGTCTGTAATAATTATTATAAAAATAAAAAACGTCTTCCAAAAAATCTCATGGTAGAAGTTAGTAAGAATATCTCAAAAATTGAAAAAAAGACTGGTAAAAAATGGAATTCTAGTGTTAATCCATTGCTAGTTTCGGTTAGATCTGGTGCTGCTATCTCGATGCCTGGAATGATGGATACTATTCTTAATCTAGGTCTAAATGATCAAACTGTTCTTGGTTTAGCAAAAAAAACAAACAACCCAAGATTTGCCTGGGATTCCTACAGAAGATTTATCCAACTTTTTGGAAAGGTTGTATTCGGTGTTAAGGATGAAAAATTTGATGATGTTTTAGATGCAGCAAAGAAAAAACAGAGAGCAAAAGATGATAGCGAACTTGATGTTAACTCACTTAAAAGAATCGTCACTGAATATAAAAAAATTTGTGAAAAGCACACTAAACGGAAGTTTCCAACAAGCCCAAACGAACAATTGCAATTAGCAATTGAAGCTGTCTTCAAGAGTTGGATGGGTGAAAGAGCCATTGTATACAGAGAAAAGAATAAGATTTCAAAAGACATTGCAAATGGAACTGCTGTAAATGTTCAAACAATGGTATTTGGAAACATGGGAAATGATAGTGCAACTGGTGTGGTATTTACAAGAAATGAAACTGATGGCACTAACGAACTATCAGGTGAATATCTCATAAATGCACAAGGTGAAGACGTGGTTGCTGGGATAAGAACCGGAAAGGCTATTTTAAAACTTCGAAACGAAATGCCAAAATTATATAATGAATTAGACAAGGCATGCAAAAAATTAGAGACACATTTTAGAGAAGTACAAGACATTGAATTTACAATTGAACAAGGCAAATTCTATCTTTTACAAACAAGGACAGCAAAAATGACTGCATTTGCATGGTGTAAAACTTCGGTAGACTTTGTTAAAGAAAAATTCATCAGTAAAAATAAAGCTCTGACTAGGATACCTGCAGAACAATTGGAAGAGTTACTACATCCAATAATTGATAAAAAGGAGGTAAAAAAATTTGTGAAGCTTGCAAAAGGAATCAATGCTGCGCCTGGTGCTGCAAATGGTATAGCTGTTTTTGATGTCAGAAGAGCAATAGATATGTGCGCTGCCAATCCTAAACTTAAGATTATTCTAGTCAGAAAAGTAACCAAACCGGAAGATGTACCAGCATTTTTTCCATCGAGAGGAATCTTGACGAGTGAAGGCGGAAAATCATCACATGCAGCATTAGTAGCTAGAAGCATGGGAAAACCATGTGTTGTAGGATGCAGTAAATTGAAAGTTGATTATGAAAGAAAAAAGTGTATGGCTGATGGAATAACTATTCGAGAAGGAGATCCAATAACAATTGATGGGAGTTCTGGTAACGTTTTCGTTGGCGAAGTTCCCACAATCAAACCAAAAATACCTATGGAATGGCCAATTCTTCTATCATGGGCGCAAAAAACAAAACGTCTTGGTGTACGTGCAAATGCAGATACACCAGATGATGCAAAACGAGCAAGAAAGTATGGTGCAGAAGGAATAGGTCTATGCAGAACTGAACGAATGTTTAACGCAGCTGACAGACAAGGAATTTTTGTGGATATGATTATGGCAAGAGATGTAAACCAAAGGAAAGAAGTGTTGAAGAAACTTTTACCTCTGCTGAAAGATGACTTTGTACAAATCCTAAAAGCAATGGAAGGTTACAAGGTGACTATACGATTGTTTGATCCGCCATTACATGAATTTTTACCATCTTCAAAAAATAAGAAAGTTTTGGCTAGAGCCAAAGAGCTAGAGGAAGTTAACCCGATGATGGGACACCGTGGCGTCAGGCTTGGAATTACATACCCAGAAATTTATGAAATGCAGATCAGAGCAGTCTTTGAGGCAACAGCAAAACTTGTAAAGAAAAAGATCGATGCGAAACCACAAATCATGATACCGCAAGTTGGTAGCATTGAGGAGCTCAATCACATCAAATCAATTTATGATAATGTAAAATCAGATATAGAAAAGAAATACAGGACTAAATTTAAAATAAATTTTGGAACAATGTTGGAAGTCGTTCGCGCATGTTTAACATCAGATGAATTAGCAAAGACTGCCGAGTTCTTCAGCTTTGGAACAAATGACCTAACACAAGCTGTCTTTAGCTTTAGCAGGGAAGATGCAGAAAGCAAGTTTCTGGAAGAATATAAGAAAAAGGAAATTCTAGAAATAAGTCCATTCCAATCAATCGATGAAAATGGTGTAGGAAATCTAATGAATATTGCAGTTTCACGTGGAAGAAAAATCAAAAGTGATTTGGAAATAGGAATTTGCGGTGAACATGGTGGTGATCCAGATTCAATCAGATTTTGTCACTCTGCAGACATTTCATATGTTAGTGCATCACCGTTTAGAATCCCAGTAGCAATTGTTGCTGCTGCTCAGGCTGCAATCAATAAAAAATAAAAAAAACTTAGTTAAGTAATACTAAAATTTTTATAATCAAAATTAAGTTAATTATTTCATGCTGCCGAGACTGGAGACCATAAAGGAAGAACGGCAGAAACTCCACCTAACTCAGAAAAAGTTAGCGGGTATGACTGGTGTTAGTACATCCATGATAAACCAGATAGAATCAGGAAGATGCAAGCCGTCATACGATACTGCAAAAAAAATATTTGAAAGTTTGGCAAAACTTGAGGGCCAAACATCAACACGCAATGCAGGAGACATCTGCAGTGGAAAAATAATTAGACTGGCACCTAGTAACACAGTTCGCGATGCAGGAAAAAAAATGCATGAAAAAACAATTGATCAGATACCAATTTTTGATGAGGATGGACTAAAAGGACTAATCACTATTGATATTGTTAATGAATACACAGAACGTAAAGACACCAAAATTAAAAATGTAATGAACCCAAAACCACCTGTAATTGATTTTGAATTCCCTGCAAACGCCCTTTCGCAATTAACTAGAATTTCTGGTTGTGTTCTTGTGGAAAAAAATTCTAAAATTGTAGGAATAATCACTTCATCAGACTTGCTAAAAATGATGTAAGACCATCAAAGTTTTTTTATTTCAGGGTTATCGCGATTCCCTATATCATATCCATCTCGTCTAAGATATTTGAGGGTAAGCTTGTATACCAATTCGTCATGATTTACAGTTTCCAATAGGGATGACCACATTAGTTTACCATTTTCATCAATTTTTGGCTTTAGTTGAGCAGTAAAATCCTCAGCTAACTGTTTGCATTCCTCGTATGTTTTTCCATGACGGTATGCAGTACCACTACCACATCTATCCATTGGAACAGAGCTCTGTTAAAACACCCTTAAGAGATTTTGGATGAATGAATGTAACTTTGGTTCCAGCAGATCCATCTCGAATTTTTCCTAGGAATTGTATACCACATCCTTCCATCCTAGAAACTTCACCTTCTATGTCTGGTGTCTCAAGTGCTATATGATGTAGTCCGCTTCCGCGTTTTTCTAAAAATTTCTTTATTGGACTTGAATCATTTGTAGGTTCCATGAGTTCTATGTTAGCATTTTCTAGGTGTAGGATAGCAACTTTGACCCCCTCAGATTCTACGGTTTCAAATTCAACACTCTTGATATCAAGTGCGTCCTGGTAAGCCTTGACAGCATCCTCAACATTTTCTACCGCAATTGCAACATGGTTTATTTTCATCAGAACACCTCCTTTGGTCTATACTCACCAAAAACCTCCCTGAATGTATTGCTAATCTCACCTGTTGTAGCATTGACCAGTACAGCATCCAAAATAAATGGCATCAAATTTTTGTCAGTTTCAGCTGCCTTTTGCATTTTTGATAAGGCATATTCTGTTTTTTTATTATCTCGTGACTTTCTAAGTTGCTTTATTGCTTTTTCCTGCCTTTTCCCTAGTGAATCGCCTATTCTTAGTAGATTCTGTTTCTTCTCAGATTTCTCGTCAAATTTGTTAACACCCACTAGTATGCGCTCATTGTTATCAACTTCTTTCTTGAGTCGATATGCGTTTTGCCTAATTTCTGATTGAAAAAATCCTTTCTCAATTGCTCTAAGTGCACCACCCATCTTATCAATTTTTTTGAGATAACTCAATGTTTGTTCTTCAATCTCATCACAAAGCGATTCCATGTAATAAGACCCAGCCATTGGATCAACTGTCTTTGTTATTCCACTTTCATACCCAATAATTTGTTGTGTTCGCAATGCAATCTTTGCAGCCTCTTGTGATGGAAGTGCTAATGCCTCATCCTTCGAATTTGTATGAAGTGACTGTGTTCCGCCAAGAACTGCAGCCATTGCTTGTACTGCCACACGAACAATATTATTGTCAGGTTGCTGTGCTGTTAATGATTCACCACTTGTCTGAGTATGAAATCTAAGTTGTAAAGATTTAGGATTCTTTGCATGAAATCTTTCCTTTAGGATTTTTGCGTACACTTTTCTTGCAGTTCTGAACTTTGCGACCTCTTCAAAAAATTCTATAGTACAACAAAAGAAAAAGGAAAGCCTGGGTGCAAAATCATCAATCTTTAATCCGCGGTCTATGCATGTTTGAATATATTCAATTCCATTTGCAATTGTAAACGCAATTTCCTGAACTGCAGTTGCTCCAGCTTCACGCATATGATAACCTGAGATTGAAATTGGATACCACTGTGGTACGTTTTTTGCACAGTAATCAATCATGTCACCTACTAGCCTCATAGATGGCTGTGGCGGATAGATGTAGGTATTTCTAGCAACATATTCTTTCAATATGTCATTTTGAGTTGTGCCTCTAAGTTCTTTACTTGAAATTCCCTGTAACTTTCCTACAGCAATATAATATGCTAGAAGCGTAGATGCCGTGGCGTTAATTGTCATAGACGTTGAAACCTTTCCTAGATTGATTCCATTGAATGCAGTTTGCATATCTTTTAGTGACGCAATTGATACACCCACTTTGCCAACCTCACCTTCAGCATGTGATGAATCAGGATCATGACCAATTTGCGTAGGTAAATCAAAAGCCATTGAAAGACCAGTCTGACCACTATCTAGCATGAATTTGTAACGTTTGTTTGACTGTGCCGCATCTCCAAAGCCAGAATATTGACGCATCGTCCAGAGTCTATCACGATACATTCCAGAATGAATTCCGCGTGTAAATGGATACTTACCAGGACTTTCCTTTGAATTTTTTGATTGGCTATAAATTGGTTTAACAGGTATATTAGAATCTGTTACAAATTCATTGGTTTTTGCTTTCTTCTTTTCCATACAATCACTTTACTATACCATTAGATATTTTGTCAGCAGCTTCAAACGGATCCATCTTTCTGTCTTGAACTTTTTTAAGATAATCTGAGTAGGATTTGCTTGAATGAAGCATTGTTGCAACTTTTCGGTTAATATTATTTAAAATAATATCATCAAGTTCTTTGGAAAGTTTTTGCTTTTCTGATAATTTTTTTTCTTTTCTTCTTTTTGTTATGAGCTTTTTCAATTCTGCTAGAAATTCAGAAATTCCCTCCTCAGTCTTTGATGATACCTTGAGAATTGGCGGGTTTTTTTCTACTGTTCCAATAAAGTCTTGAGCCGATTGAAATAACTGTGATGCTCCTTCAAGGTCACTTTTATGTACAAGGTAAATGTCACCAATTTCAGTAATTCCTGCTTTTATGGTTTGGATGCTATCTCCTGTGTGTGGGTTGAATACAACCACTGTAATGTCAGCTATGTTAGAGATTTCTATTTCCGTCTGTCCTGCACCAACACTCTCTATAATTATAGGATCAAATCCAGCATATTCCAGTACACGTATACTGTTCCGTATTGACCTTGAGATTGCTCCAGTAGCACCCCTGGATGCTATGCTTCTGATATATGTTCCAGAATCTGTTGCTTCTGTCATTCGTACCCTGTCGCCAAGTATTGCACCGCCAGATATGTGGCTGGTAGGATCTATTGCCAGTACTGCAGGTTTCATACCCAATTTCTTCAATTTAATCACAGTTTTATCTATCAGTGATGATTTTCCGGCTCCTGCTGGTCCAGTTATGCCTATGATTACAGACTTTCCAGAAGATTTGAATATTTTTTTAATTAATTTTCTTGATTCTTTTTCGTCGTTTTCAAAAATTGAAATTGCCTTTGCGATTGCTCCACGCTTTGCTTTTTTCAAATCAGAAGTAATATCCATGTACAATTATCTTTTGTTTCTACGATAAATATTGGTTATCCTTGACCTTTAGGTTGTACTAATATCTATACACTCAGGAATTTGCTTCAATGTCTTCTTCAAGGTCTTCTCCAAGACCTTTCCACCATTTTACAAATTCTTCAGCCAATCTAGAAAATAGAGGCTCTAATAGCTTATAGATCTATTGATTTACGCGGCAAGACCAGTAACAGGATTTTTCCCCACTCCAACTATGGCTGGTGCATTGGGTCGATGAAAGAACGCTGCTCAGAAGGATTGATTCTACTGTAGATAACTTTGGGCTTTGGTTCATCATATGGATGAATCTCAGTTTTTAATTCAATCTTACCAAGTACTTCATGATTTATAGAAAACACAACTGGCATTGATGCCCAGCCATATTTTGGCGCAGAATCAAATTGAACAATTTCCACAAATGATTGTTGTGAAAATTCTTTATGGAACGTTTCTTCCATACCTAAAATCTCAAGAATAACAAGGCTAGTCATTTTAGAATTGTCACTGTAAGTAATTTTAACGATATTGTTCTCTGGTTCGTATACAGCATCCACAAATAATGAATTACAGAATAGCTTATGTGTTTCCGGGCATGGATGTGATATTGCCTGTTCATCTGTATGTAAAAAAGACACTACAGCAATTGAAGATAATACTAAAGCCACTGTGGTAATTTCTACAATCATAATAGATTTCTTTCTCCAAAAAACCATTTAGTGCACTTCGCTTCTGTTCATATAATTATATGAATTCTTTTTTGATGCGTCGCAAAAACTTTGATCTAATTCTAACTCTTTCTAATGTTTGTTCTATAACACGCTCTGTTCCAGGTAAAGGATTTCTTTTGAAAAAGTTACGTACATCCCTTTCCTGTTTATCATCAATTACGCCACCAACGCTGG
>Ga0207920_1000059_pt1 | contig 15783 bp, 15 predicted proteins | sample DeeseametaMP0204_FD_184218 | JGI IMG/M metagenome (GOLD analysis project Ga0207920, IMG submission 184218) | Marine microbial communities from the Deep Atlantic Ocean - MP0204 (SPAdes) | ecosystem: Environmental > Aquatic > Marine > Oceanic | place: South of Cape Verde, Atlantic Ocean... | reverse complement strand
ATTTTAAAAGCTTGTATATTAATGAGCAATTTATGATATCTGTTTATTATATGATGCAGTATTTGATGATTATTTTACCATTGACAACTGTATTAATTGGCATTGGAACAAAAGCTTATGAGAACAAAAATTACATGTCAATTTTAATTTTTAATATTATTAGAACCATTTATACAGCAATTGATTCTATTTTAATTTTAAAAATGATTAAAAAAGGTATTATAAATAATATGGGTTGTCGAACTTTTGTCAGCAGTACGGGTCTATTTAATATGTATTCTAATAACTACAAGTTTATTTGGTTAGGTATTATTCGATTTACATTGTGGTTAATATTTGTAATTATTGGATTTTGCATTGTATCACAGAAAACATTTGGTATTGATTACCATAATGTGCTGAATAATAATTATATTCTTTACGTTTTTCATAGTGTTTCAACAAGTTTAACATTTGCTCTACCTATATTATTTTTTATATTTTATCTAGCTATTTATCATCCTCTGTAAAAATTTATTTATAAAACAATTCGTTTAATTTTTCCTTTATTTGAAATAAAATATTTGGTAATAGTATTTACTTCATAAAAAATTGATTTATTATATTAATTATTATATCTAAAAACACATGTCTAAGCAACAAAAAACTTTATCATTCGACAACAAAGAATCACTGCCAAATGATGAAGAAGTTGGAAAAAAATCTAATAAAGAATTATACAATGAAAATTTTAAAAGCTTGCGTGTAGGTGAGCAATTTATGACATCTGCTTATTATATAATGCAGTATTTAATGATTATTTTACCATTGACAACTGTATTAATTGGCATTGGAACAAAAGCTTATGAAAATAAAGATTACATGTTAATCTTCATTTTTAATATTATTAGATCCATTTATGCAACAATTGAATCTATTTTAATCTTAAAAATGGTTAAAAAAAGTATTATAAATAATATGGGTCGTCAATTTTTTGTTATATATGATATCTTTGATATGTATTATAAAGACTACAAGTTTATTTGGCTAGGTGTTATTCGATTTTTATTGTGGTTAACATTTATAATTATTGGATTTTGCATTGTATCACAGAAAACATTCGGTATGGATTACCAGAATGTGATGAATAATAATATTCTTTACATTTTTCATATTATTTCAATAAGTTTAACACTTGGTCTACCTATATTGTTTTTCATGATTTATCACATACATTGTATAGAATCTCTAGAATCTCAAAAATCTACCAATTCTTAATCTAAATTTTATTTATCCTTTGTTTGAAATAAAATATTTGAAATAAAATATTTGGTAATAGTATTGACTTCATAAAAATTGACTTATTATATTCATTATTATATCTTCATCACAACATGTCTAAGCAACAATACAACATGTCTAAGCAACAAAATACTTTATCATTTAGCAACAACGAATCATTGCCATTAAATTATGAAGATGTTGGAAAGAAATCTGATAAAGAATTATACAATGAAAATTTTAAAAACTTGTATATAAGTGAGCAATTTATGATATCTGTTTATTATATGATGCAGTATTTGATGATTATTTTACCATTGACAACTGTATTAATTGGCATTGGAACAAAAGCTTATGAGAACAAAAATTACATGTCAATATTTATTTTTAATTCTATTAGAACCATTTATACAGCAATTGATTCTATTTTAATCTTTAAAATAATTAAAAAAGGTATTATAAATAATATGGGTTGTCGAACTTTTGTCAGCAGCACTGGTCTCTTTAATATGTATTTTAAAGACTACAAGTTTATTTGGTTAGGCATCGTTCGATTTATGTTGTGGTTAATATTTGTAATTATTGGATTTTGCATTGTATCACAGAAAACATTTGGCATTGATTACCATAATGTGCTAAATAATAATTATATTCTTTACGTTTTTCATAGTGTTTCAATAAGTTTAACATTTGGTCTACCTATATTGTTTTTCATAATTTATTACATACATTGTTGTATGTATTATTTAGAATCTCAATAATCTCAAGAATCACCCATTCTTAATCTACATTTTATTTATCCTTTATTTGAAATAAAATATTTGAAATAAAATATTTGAAATAAAATATTTGGTAATAGTATTTACTTCTATGTTTTCTAGATTTATCGGAGGAAGATCTTTAACTTCTCTTGGTAGAAGAATTCAAAAATTAAAATATAAGCCGATTATAGATTATGTTGGTGAAAAAGGCAATTTTACAAAAGAAAATAAAAAATGTGTATCTCATTTTAAATACAGTTTTATATCTTTAAAACCGACTGGTTTAGGATTACCTAATATAGAAAAAACTTATGAAAACTGTTTAGATATATGTAAAATAGCAGAAAAGAATAATAATAAAATATTAATAGATGCCGAAAATTATTTATCAAAAGAGAAAATAAATGTTATTACAGATGAACTTATCAATGAATTTAATTCAAAGGATAATATTTTAGTTTACAAAACTATTCAAGCTTATTATAAAGACTCTGTTCAAGATTTAGAACAATTTTTGAGTAAACATAACAATCCTGGCATTAAATTAGTTAGAGGAGCTTATATATCGGAAGATAATAAATATAGAGTATTATGTGACACCATTGAACATACACATATTAATTACAACAAAGGTATAGAATTATTATCAGAATTTAAAAAAGATAAAAAAACAGATATTATTCTTGCCACACATAATAAAAAAAGTTGTTTTATAGGAAAAGAACTTGATAATCTAAATAATAACAAAGAAAATAGATTTAAATATGCGCAACTTTTAGGAATGGCTGACATTCTTAGTCAAGAGTTAAAAGATTATGGAGAAGATGTTTACAAATATATACCATATGGTGAGTATAGTAAGTCAATACCTTATTTAACTCGAAGATTAATAGAAAACTATAAAATAATGCAATATTTATTCACTTAAATAATTAATATACTTAATTCAGTTTTACTAATTCTATAACCCAGTTACCTTTTTCCCAATAATGATCAATAATCTTAGTTTTTTGAAGAGTATTAATATCTTCTTCAAGTTCTTGATCTTTATAAACATGATAAAATCGTTCATTTATTGTCCCATTTTTCAGTTTAAATGGAACATAATTATCTTGTTTAATAAACTTTCTTTTTGAATCTTTTGGTTGTTCAAGAGCCCAAACAAAAATAAACACTCGACCTCCTGGTTTAATAAGTTTAATTAAATTATTTACTGCTTTAATTCTATCTTCTTTTGTTTTAAGATGATGTATAACTGCAATACTCAAAGCAATGTCAAAACTGTTTTCTTCAAATGGTGGATCAAGAATGTTTCCTTTTATGACATTAAAATTTTTACCTTTACATTCGTCAACAAACTCAGAACAAATATCAAAACCATAAATATTTTCAGTTATCCCAAGATCTTGAAGATACTCCATATTACGACCATTGCCACATCCTGCAAAACATACTTTATCATCCTGTTTCAAACTATTTAAAAATTTCGAAACTCCATGCCATGTTTTTTTTTTCGGTCGTGTTTGACTAAACTTCTTTGCAATATTTGAGTAAACGTGTTCAACCTCCATGATTGAAAGATTATTATAAGATTCTTGTTTAAATTTTCATTTTTTTAGTAAACTTAAATTAATTTACTAAAAACTTTTAAATTATTATATAAATTTATTCAAGCATTAAAGTTTGTCTTACTCTGTCCATTTTTAATACTCTAACTAAAAGAGCAAATACTACAGCATGTAGCATGACACCAACCACAGTTGGACATCCATTATTCGCAACAGGAGTTACAACTCCTCGAAGGAGACTATCAACAAGATTATAAGTTTGTGGAAGAGAAAGAATAACAAATACAATTGCTAAAACTATTGCACATTTCCATTTTTGCATGTTGGATTGATCCATTTATATAAACTATATATAAATTTATTTTTACTTATACTACTATTTCTCCTCCTAAATCTTCAAAATTAATAAATCTATATATTTTTTTCTCTAATCCACTAATCTTCACCCATTTATTATTACTATTTTTACATCTTTTAGCATACCACTCAAAAGACATAGCTGTCCTTTTATTATTAAATTGTCTCACTTTTTTATATTCCCAATCATTTGCAATTTTAGTAGATTTGGCTCCACCAGACAGTTTTTGATTATGTTGATCTAATCTACGATCAAGATTATTTGTCACACCTATATAACATCTATTTTTAGATTGCGAATATATTAAATAACAATAGTGCATATTTTTGTTTATAAAAAAACTCTTATATAAAAAATTGATAGTTTCATTGAACTAAAAAACTCATCTTACATAATACTTTGATGCAACAATGATTTCTGCTCAAAAAAAGAAATGTTCATTAAATGGTAAAGAAGGTGATCTAGCTTTTTGTTGGAAAAAAGACTTGAATGATGGAATTTATGAGAACAACACAGATATTTGTTTTGGTTACGATATCAACCATGCTTTTGTTCCACTTGTAAGAGAAACATCTTTTATTATTAAAATATCTCTGCCTAAATATTCTAATAATGAATTATATATCTCTTCTATTGGTGCAGTTGTGAGAAATGCAGTTAAACAGTTAACTAACTTCAAACCTTATGAAATTTCTATTATTTTTGATTTCAAAGAACTTAAAAAAGAAGATCTTGAACATTATCTTATGAGGATCAAATATTCATCTACAACCTCTGTTTTTGTGTGTAAGTGTTATGTTATAACAAATAAAATTACTAATACAAGTGATGATGAAACTTATACATTTATTAAGGATCCTTCAATGATTATCAATAATAAAATACCTTTCAAGATCAATTCATATACACCTATTCAAAATATAGAAAAGTTAAATTCTAATCACTATCTTGATATAATTTGGGATGGATCAGTCCTTTCTCAAACAACATCACCCATGTTTCATATTATTAACACTTTTCAAAGTAGTAAATTAATACCATCTATTAATTTTCAAAAAGAAATCTCTATTTTAATATTCATCACTAAAAAAGATAATATTGCTCGTACTTTTATTACTATTAAAAAAATTAAACAAATGTTTACAAATTTCACACTCAATATCTTTTTCAAGCCATTTTATTGTGGAGAAAAATCAATTCGTAAGTTGGAAAAAAAAATTATTAAATACACAAATGGAATTAATTATACTATTTTTACTACTATTCAAGATTGTATTACTCTAGTAAATAGTTTTGAAAAATCTTTTTCTGTTGATCTTGATAATAAAGCTACTGTAGTAAAGTTCGGTGACTACTTTTTTAAGGAAATGAATAATTTTCTACTTGTTTTTGGTGATGAGAAGTATGGTATTGATCCTACTATTAACTCACTCACTACAGATTCAATAATGCTTGATACTCGTAATTCTATTAACTTAGTTTGTGCTATTACTGTTTTTCTTTATGAATTCCTTATTTCTTGAATTTATATATTTTTAATTAAATAAATTTTAACGAAGTTTAACAAATTTAATTGCTTCTATATTTTTTTGATTTTCTGAATTTAGAAACATATCGTTATGGAATTCTTGGCAAATAACTTTAGAATCTTTAGTCAATTCATCATGCTCTTTTTTGGATTTGTAGATTTTAAATTCTTTCGTATAAGAACACACTTTAAAATCTTCTCCCATATCATCACAATATTTTGAAGCTTCTAATTGACTTGAAAATAAAACATACTTTTCTGGATCATTATGTATTGAATCATAAACTGCAAAACATTCTATTTTTACTCTCTTCATAATTTATTCTTTGCAATATTCTCTTTTTATTCAATTTTAAATCTTATAAATTTGAATTATTATAAATATTACTAGAATAAATCAATCAGATCACCATGCTTCAACAAGCATTGTCTCTTGAGCATAATGAGAATCTTAAAGAGAAACTCATTGAAACTTGCAACTTTAAAGTTTACTATTTAGGTGTTTTTTCTCGTAGAACTCCTGATGACGCTATTTACCAAGCTAATCGAGAATTACAAAAAAAAGTTCCGCGTGGTTTATTCGCAATTACAAATAATAACAAAATACTATTTCTGACTCATGGTACTCATAAGTTCTCAGGCATGGAAGATGAACAAGATGATTCTGTTTTATTCACTCCTCAATTTGATAGTTTTAATGATGCAACTCAAGTGATTTTTACAGAAAAATCCAATGGCAAAATGGCTACTTTTCGATTATTTTCTTTTGAAAATACTGAATATTGTTTTTTGTCTTCTAAAACATCTTGTGTTGTTTTTCCTGTTGAAGATCTATATAATAACACTACACATGGAGAACAACTAATGACAGAAATTTTTAAAGCCTTCAAAGAAATGTGGTTAGAATTAAATAATAAGACAAAAGAAGAAATTAAAATACTCAGCAAAGAACACACTTTTCAAGTTGAATTTAATGATGGCAAACATCTTATTCCTCTTGAAGATGGAGAAAACCCACGACTTGAATTTACTGTCTTAATTAAAGTTGACAATAAAGATCCTTCTGATTCTATGATTGTTAGTGATGTTAATGGTATACTTTTTTACGATTATCTTAAAAGCATTGGTGTTCCTGACAAATATTTAGTTAAAAACAAAATAATACCTTGGGAAAATTATCCTATTATAAAAAAACAATGCATGTATACTAATATTCTCAATAAAGGTGTTCCCACGGAAGGTTATGTCGCTTTGATTTGTACAAAAGATAAAAAAGTCATTGCTTCAGTAAAAATTAAAAATATTTCTTATATATTGCTTCGTATGCTTAGAGAACATCTAAAAAAATCATCAGTGTCATGTCAATCAATTAAAGACCTTATTAAAAAAAGAGTAACAGGTAAAAAAGCTTATCCAAAATTATTAAATGAAGAACATAGATATAATATTGAGTTTATATTTTGTCATTTTTATTCTTTTCTAACTAAAAAATCAATCGAAACAGATAAAGATATTAAAACTCTTTTGGATTTTAATATTAATTCAATAGGCATGGCCAACCTTTGGAAAGAATTTAGTCAAAAACATTTTTTATCTCTTGAAGACTGTTTTGTTCCATGCAAAAAATTCAAAGAAATAATTCCTAAATTTAATTTTGATAAAATTGTTATGAAAAGAAATATTAAAAAAGGTACTGTGTTTGTCGATGAAGGTAAAAATATTCCTAAAATAATACATCTTATAAAAAACGCAGGTTTGTCAATAACTGTCAAAAAATCAAATGAGTTTAAAAATAGTTACAAAATAGAAGATGATGAAGGTGAATGGACAGAAAATAATTTAATTGATAAACTAAAAGAACTTTCTATTGTTGACGTTGATCTTAAATTTCCAGAAAAAGAAGATGATACTTGGAAAAAAGAACTCGAAACATTTTTTACTGAATCCATAAACGATTTTACTAAAACTGCATATGATAATAAAGAACTTCAAATACAGCAAGGTGTTTTTATTGTTGCCAATAGAAAAATTACAGTAAAAATATATTATGGTAATAATCCAGATAAAGTATGGATACTCCAAGGTCCTCAAGGTGTAGGTAAAACAACTATTGCGGAGATGTGTGGTCGTAAGATTGCTTGTGCAGATGATTACCCCGGGTTATATGATGGTGGTTTTAACCCTTCTAAAATTCAGAAAGCTCATAAATATTGCCAATCCAAATTTTTAAGCTATTTAAGCACAAATATTAATCACAAAAACGAAAATAATATAGTTGTTGCAAACACTTCTACTGAGTTGTGGGAAATGAGTTTCTATGCAATGACTTGTTATCTCGATGGTTTTACTGTTATTCGAGTTGAACCTTTAGATGATGGATCGTCTCTTATGAGCTTACATTTGGGCAATGATCAAGAAAAAGCCACTAAAATTATTAAGCAAAAACTTAAAACTATACAAAGTTATGAACTTCCATACAATATAGAAGATATTATACAAGCTGTCCCCCCTAAAAAGAACCGTCGTGGACCTGATATTACTGTCGTTGGCATACCTTATAATCCTATGCTGAAATACTTTAATATTGAAGACATTGAAGGAAATAATAAACTCGAATTTCATGTAACTCTTAAATATAATGCAGATGATGTCGCTAAATATCCAACACATATTCAGATACATGTCACAAGTATTCTTAAAAAAGAAGATAATTATGGACGTTTAGAATGTATGGCAGTTAAACTTTATAATGAAGAAAATAATGAAGAAATTATTGATAATGATAAACATTTCCATATAACTCTGGTGGCAACAGGAAAATATAAACCTGTAGATTCTAACAAACTTATGTCTGGTGAAATTGTACCGGATAATATTATCGAAAATAAAATGATGTTGAATGGAGTTGTTAAATTACTTTAATTTTTTAATTTTTTAGTTTTTTTATTAGTTCTTGATTTAAAATTTTAACGAGATCAACCCATTTTTGAGCATAATTATTTCTACTTTTCTTCTTAGCAGAATAAACCTTTACATTGTTAATAATTTTAGGATAACTCTCATTTCTATTTTTTTCAATAAAACAATAAAATCTCATTGTCGGTGAAATTGTATAAGGTAGTTTATAATTAGAAATATTAATACTTTCATAAAAAACATGATTATTACATTGATTACAATAATAACAAGGCATATATTCTTCTTGTGAACGACCAATATGAGTCCAAATTTTATTATTACATATACAACATTTTATTTTATGATAAAATTTAGACATGTCATCGTAATCATTTTTATCAATAACTTTTTCATACATCATCACTATTTTAGTATTTTCCTTTTTTTTAAGAAGAAGATAAGGAAACATATTTTTTGGGTAATTTAAGACATTTACCATTTTAAAATATTCATTAGTATTACCTTTTTAAATATTCAATATTAGTATTAGTATTAGCATTAGTATTAGCATTAATATTAGTATTATCTTTTAAGGAAATATTGATTTTTGTATTTTATACATATGTTAAAAATTATGAAAACTGCAAATAACAAATACTCTTATAAATGTATAATTTTTAATAAAACTATAGATGAATGGGTTCAAGATGCCCATCAATACAATTGTAAACAAAATAATTGGAAATTTTTTCCATTAAAACAAGGTGGTTTTGGTTATGACAACCTAGTTTTATCTTTAATGAAACCATTGAAAGAAATTGAAAAAGATAAAAATATTTTAAAAAAAAGAAATAAAATAGCTGAGTTAGTTCATGATGGTTGGTGTGAAAACTATATCTATTGGAGAGATAATTCACCTTTTAACACTAATACAGCTTATACAAAACCATCAAAACCTTTGAATGATGAAAGAAGAAATAATTGTGCAAATACAAAATTTGAAGATCTTCCACAAGAGGAAAAAGACAAAGATCTTATTTTTGCTAATTTTATTATTGATAAACTTAAAAATTTAGATGAAAAATGTAATCAATAGTAATAGAGTTAAATAAAATAAATGAGATTAGTAAATTAAAGTTAAATTTGAATTACTATTTATTTATAAGAAAATAATAAAGTGTCAAGTTATGTTTAATGAATGGGTTAACTCTAATAATATGCTAAATAAAAATATACTATTAGATACAAGTTGCACTCTATTAAATAAAGGTATCAATAGTGTATTTTTAATAGAGAATCTAAACGAAATTGTCACATATGATCAAGCTGTTAAAATTAAAAGAGATACACTCGGAAGTTTCAGTTATATTTTAAACTTAAATTTAAAAAAAGTAATTTATAAAAATATCTTAAAAAAGAAACCAATAAATAAACTTTTAATGAGTTGTATAAGACATAATGATAGTACTAAAATTTTTATAGATCAATGGATTGATAATAACAACAATAGTAATCAATTTGAAGAATGTTTATATTCCGAAAAAAACCTATGTGATTTAGATGAAGAAATAATTAAAAAAATTATTAATGTTTTGGAATTTAATAAAGATAAGTCTTTTCATAACTGGATATCAGTTGCAATGGGATTAAATTATGAATATACAGAAATTAGAAAACTAAATTCTACTAAACAATTGGTAGATACCCTAATAAAAGATAAAATTACTATTGATCAGTTATACAAAACTACTAAATCTTTAGGATTCTATTCAATGTATGAACTTTTACAAAAAAAAATGGTGTAATTAATGAGTCATAGAAAAAATAGCCACTAAATAAGTTTTTTCATTTAGTTTCTCTTTATGATAAAATATAAGTTTGTTTAGTCCATTCCAAAAACTATTAAGGAACTCATTTCGTTCGTTGTTTGTAATGCCTGCATGAAAATCATCTGAATCATATTCCTTCATTGGATTAGTCCGGTAATAGATCCTCTCGAACATTTTTGAATTGGTGAACTCTGAAAAAAACTTCTTTAAAATATTCTTTGTAAAGTGACTATATTTTGAAGACAAAGACATTAGCATTTTGTCAAACTCATCTTTGAAATCATTTGTAGTTGCTTTAGATATTAAACCTTTTTTAATACCTGAACCCCATTTAAATCCATAACTAGTGTAAAACAATAATACTTCATTTACAATTTCATGAACTTCACCTGAATGCTTTTTAAAAATGTCTTTATAAGCATACATATTCATTTGTTTGGGGATTTTGGGAGGTCTCTCTTCAGAAATCAATACAGTGGTCTGCGTGGTGAAATCACCTTGACGGTTCAAGTTCATGTCCATTTTAGCAGAAGATAATACTATAAATAAGTGATTTATATCAATTTTTCTAATATATCTTCACATTCGAGACCTCCTTCAATCCAAGCTTGATTTCTAGAATAAACTTCTCCCATTATATACAAATCTTCTTCTATATTTCTTATCTGTTTTATAACTTTATCTACATCTATTTTAGGTATCCAATAATGTGCTCCATTTTCCCAAAAATAATGAGCTAACCATTTGATTTCACCAAAATCTGTATCTGGAAATAATTTTTTAAGATCTTTATTTAAGAAATAATCAAAACAGTTCTTATTAAATTGATTTTTCCAATATTTAGTAAATTCACCATCTGTATAAGTTATCATAATAACACCTGATTGTTGATTTACAGGTATTATAAACTTAATAGGCAAATCAGTTATTATTTTTGGTAAACCATCAAACCAACTTTTATTTTGTTTATTTTTTGAGTATTTTGCATAAACTCTGTAGAGAGGTCTAGGCTGTGATAAATCCAAAAGTTGTCTATATTTAAACAAATAGTCTAATTTATTAAGTCCATCTTTTTCTATTGTTAATATTAGTTTGTTAGAAGTAATGATTTTTTCTTCTTTGTCAATTCTAATAGTTAAATTGTATCTATTTTCTTCTTTTTCTATTTTTAATAGTTCTGAATTTAATTTCATATCTATTTTATTTTTTAATTTTTCTTCTAGTTTATGAATAATTGAAGAGTTTTTATTTTTAAGAACATAATAATTTTTATCTCCTGTAAAATCTTTTTTTAAATTTTTAATTGCTTCTTTTCCATTCATAAAACTCAATTCACTATCATACTCAAAAACTTTCTTTGAATAAGAAGCATATTTTTCACCTAAATATTTTTTAATTAGTTCTATTATTGTAAAATTCTCTAATTTTGGTTTATTCTCTAGTTCATTTATTTTTTCTAATAATAAATAAAAAATAGATTCAAAATTAGGATATCCTTTATTTATAACTTTTTCTTCTTCTGTCAAAGTTTGTAAAATAATTAAACTGTTTGAGTTTATTTTAAATTTATCTTTCCATAGATCCAACTCTTTTAATAATTCTACTGTTCTTTTGTGATGCCCTGCAATCCTTCCTGCTCCTGCATCAAAACTATCTTTATTAAATTTAGATGTTAATACTCTTCCTCCAAAATAGTTATTTTTTTCTATTAATAGTATTTTTAATTTATCTGTTTTTTTTATTATTTGATAACAAAGATTTAGTCCAGCTATACCACCTCCAACAATAACTATATCGTAATCCATATAGTTATTAATTATAAAATATTTTATTATTAATTTAAACATTAATTCTAATTCTCATTTTTATCTTTATTATGTATTCTTTTTAATCAATATCAATTGTTCCGTACTCAGCAATTCTTCTTAACATTTCTTCTTCAAACTTCTGACCAATGGTAGCAGGATCAAAAGGAAGAATCTTATCTTCATCAGGCATTTCATCGTACATTTTTTGAATAATTGGCAGACATATATCTGTTAATCTTGATTGTTCTTTTTCATATTCTGTATGTTCTTCATCTTGATGATCTTCTAACCATGTCATAGATTTATCAAGCTCCGGAATAATGTGAGCAATATCTTTTTCTTCTAGTTTATTATTATTCTTTGCTTGTTCCATGCATATTTTAGAATTAACTATATAAGATTCAAGATCATTCCTTGCATTTACATCTCTTCTAAATTTATCATCTTCTTCTTTATAAAGTTCTGCTTCATGAATCATTTTATCTATTTGATCTTTACTTAATCTTCCACCATCGTTTGATATAGTTATATTCTTATTTTTACCTGTCGCTTTATCTTCAGCAATAACTTTTAAAATACCATTTGTATCTAATTCATATGTAATTTGAATATGAGGAATCCCTTTTGGTGCAGGTGTAATTCCTGATAAATCAAAAGTACCTAATAAGTTATTATCTCTAGTTCTTGATCTTTCACCTTCAAAAACTTTTACTGTTACTGAGTGTTGATTATCTGTACTTGTTGTAAAAGTCTCAACTGCTCTTGCCGGAAGAGGAGTGTTTCTCTTAATAAGAGTTTGCATTATTCCACCTGTTGTTTCTATTCCTAGAGATAAAGAACATACATCTAATAAAAACATATCTTTTGTTTTATTATCTCTTTGACCTGCAAGTACAGAAGCATGAACCGCTGCACCAAAAGCAACTGCCTCATCAGGATTTATACTCTCTTTTAATTCTTTTTCTTTAAAATATTGTTTTAAAAGTTTCTTTATCATTGGCATCCTTGTGGAACCACCAACAAGTACAACATCGTTAATATCGTCTCTTGTCATTCCTGCATCTTGTAAACATCTCTCTACCGGCACCATTGTTTTTTTAAATAGATCACTACAAAGGGTCTCAAATTTTGTTCTTGAAATTTTTGAATTAAAATCAATCCCCTCAAATAAAGCATCTACTTCTATTGTTGTATTTGATGATGAAGACAAAGTTCTCTTTGCTCTTTCACACGCTGTTAATAATCTACGCATTGCTCTTTTATTGTCCGTTATATCAAACCCATATTTCTTTTTAAACTCTTTTACAAAATGAGATACTAATTTTAGATCAAAATCTTGACCACCTAGATGAGTATTACCTGATGTTGCTTTCACTTCATAAAAATCATCTTCCACAAATAAAATAGAACAATCTAATGTTCCACCACCTAAATCATACACTAAAATTGTTTTAGAATGTTTGCTCCCATTATCTAAACCATAAGCAAGTGCCGCCGCGGTTGGTTCATTTATAATTCTTAAAACATTTAATCCTGCTATAGTTCCTGCATCTTTTGTCGCTTGACGTTGACTATCGTTAAAATAAGCAGGCACTGTTATCACTGCATGATTTACTTCTTCGCCTAAATAATTCTCCGCTATTTTTTTCATATAAGCTAAAACCATAGAAGATATCTCTTGAGGAAAGAAACTCTTTTTCTTTTTTTTATGAACTATCTCAATTTTACATTTACCTGATTCTTTATCTTTTTTCACCATAAAAGGAAAATGTTTAGTATCTTCTTGAACTGACTTCTCATCAAAATCTCTACCAATTAGTCTCTTGATATCGTATACAGAGTTAGTTGGATTTATTGCAACTTGAGATCTAGCAGGTGTCCCTACTAATCTTTCTTCATCTGTAAAAGCAACAAAAGAAGGTGTTATCCGATCTCCCTGTTCATTTGCTATAATCTCCACTCTTTCGTCTTTATATATTCCAACAGCAGAATAAGTAGTACCAAGATCTATACCCACCACTGGGCCAGTAATTTCAATCTCTTTTTTATCAAAACTCATATAACATTCTATTTTTACTTTTTTATATAATTTATATTATGTTGAATATTGCTTAAATTCCAATTACTGATATCTCTATTAAATTTACTTTTAAAAAACATAACACTCATATCTGTTACTTTAGATGTATCCCATTTACTTATATCTCCATATTTATTCAAAACATATTATTCATTGTTACGTCATAATTTAACAGTTTCTTTTAATTCATCTCTATTTTTAGGTTAAAATATTATATTACCATTTTAATAATCATGATAATTATCGAAATTTATCCCATTAAATAAATTTTATTATTTGTCCATTTTGATCTACACATAGGACACTTATTTTTATTATTAATCCAACTTGTTTTCATTGAAATGTCAAAACAGTTATTACAAGTTAAACATTTAATAAATTCATTTTCAATAGGTTGAAATAAAACGCAACATTCAATATCTTTTTTATCTACTTTAATTGTGGTCCATTTTTTATCTATTTCAATACCAATATTATTTATTTCATGTTCAAGATTACTAAAATCCCAATTACTTATATCTCCATTAAATTTACTTTCATAAAACATACAACTCATATTAGTAACTTTAGAAGTATCCCAATTACTTATATCTCCATCAAATTGAGAATCAGAAAACATCCAACTCATGTCTGTTACTGAACTTGTATCCCATTTACTAATGTCTCCATTAAATTTACTACCAGAAAATATCCAACTCATATCAATAACATTAGAAGTATCCCATTTACTGATATCTCCATTAAATTTACTTTTATAAAACATTTCACTCATATTGGTTACTAAACTTGTATCCCATTTACTGATATCTCCATTAAAGTGAGAATAAGAAAACAAACCACTCATATAAGTTACTTTAGAGGTGTTCCATTTACTAATATCTCCATTAAATTGAGAATGAGAAAACATACCACTCATATCAGTTACTAAACTTGTATCCCATTTACTTATATCTCCATTAAATTGAGAATAAGAAAACAAACCACTCATATTGGTTACTAAACGTGTATCCCATTTACTTATATCTCCATTAAAGTGAGAATAAGAAAACATTTCACTCATATCAGTAACATTAGATGTATCCCAATCTGATATATCTCCATTAAATTTACTTTTATAAAACATCCAACTTATATCTGTTACTGAACTTGTATCCCAATCACTTATATTTCCATTAAATTCAGAATCATAAAACATATGACTCATATCTGTTACTGTAGAAGTATCCCATTTACTAATATTTCCATTAAATTTACTTTTACAAAACATACTTCTCATATCTGTTACTTTAGAAGTATCCCATTTACTTATATCTCCATTAAATTGAGAATATGCAAATATCTCACTCATATCTGTTACTTTAGAAGCATCCCATTTACTTATATCTCCATTAAATTTACTTTTACAAAACATTCCACACATATTAGTAACATTCGAAGTATCCCATTTACTAATATTTCCATTAAATTGAGAATATGCAAATATCTCACTCATATCTGTTACTGAACTTGTATCCCATTTACTTATATCTCCATTAAATTGAGAATATGCAAATATCTCACTCATATCTGTTACTGAACTTGTATCCCATTTACTTATATCTCCATTAAATTGAGAATATGCAAATATCTCACTCATATCTGTTACTTTTGATGTATCCCAATTACTAATATTTCCATTAAATTTACTTTTACA
>Ga0207920_1000053_pt1 | contig 16391 bp, 17 predicted proteins | sample DeeseametaMP0204_FD_184218 | JGI IMG/M metagenome (GOLD analysis project Ga0207920, IMG submission 184218) | Marine microbial communities from the Deep Atlantic Ocean - MP0204 (SPAdes) | ecosystem: Environmental > Aquatic > Marine > Oceanic | place: South of Cape Verde, Atlantic Ocean... | reverse complement strand
CTCTATCCAGCGGTGTTGTGTCATTTTTTTCAATAATTCCACTAACTCCAGCCCATAAACATTTCATAGATTTTACTTTGTCACTTCTTTTCAGAATGAGAATTTTATCATCATTTTTAATAAATGACGTAACAATATTTGTAGAATACAATCCTATTTTTCAATTGCTTTCATCATTGCAGATAATTTTTTATATGATTTTTCTAAATCTATATTTTCTGAAAGTTTCTGTTGGCTTGATTTAATATAATCAATTATTTCTTCGCTTTTTCCCTCCTGAGAATCTGTAAGTAGTTTTCCCACATCTTTCCAAAATTCTTCGGCAAATCTTCTTACTTCCGGGTTAGATATTATTGTCTCAATTAGCTCTGGCGATTCCGTAAGAATGCTTTCAGCAATAATTTTTTGAGCTTTAAATGTGGTGCCTGACATTTTTTCAGTCAATGAAATTTTTTCATCTTTTGCAAGTATATTTGCAAAAGCGATATTAATTATATGAGTTAATCCAAGAATTACAGCAATTTTTTTATCGTGTTCAACAGCATCAATTGTAACAAAATTTGCTTTTGGAAAAAGCAATTTTGTTATAGATAATTCTTTTTTGGCATCCTTAATTGGAATGATAATTATGTTTTTGCCATCAATGCTTTTTGTACCTGGACCAAACATTGGATGAATACAAACAGGGTTCACTCTAGATGGTGTTTTTAAAAGTGTTTGAGCAGTTTTAAATTTTTGTGAAGATATTTCTATTAGATATGAACCACGCTGCATTTCTTTAGCAATCAATCTGACGATTTCAGGGGTTCTTTTTGTAGGCGTGCATAAAAGAACATAATCAGTTTTTAATATGGCACCCACGAGAGAATTTGCTTTAATGATAAATTTTTCTTTTATGTCATTGTTTATGTCAAATCCTACAACCTCAAAACCCATTTTATGAAAATAATCTGCAAACCATTTACCCATTTTTCCGTTTACGCCAACGATTGCTATTTTTTTATTCATACGATTCCTTCAATACGGTATCTAATATTGTCATGCCTTCCTTTAACCTAGTTTCATCGATTGCCGTCATCCTAAAAAATTCCTTATAATCTCCAAATCCCTCGCCTGGGGCTATGGCAACACCTTGTTCTAGTAGTTTTTCTGAAAATTTTGTGGCATCAAAATTCTTGTGTTTTGTCTTAGCGAACAGGTACATGGCTCCATCAGGTTCGATGAATTCTAGACCGATATCTTTGGCACTTTGAACTAGCGCCTTTAATCTTGATTTTATAATAGATGTAAAGTCTGGGTCTGCAGCAAGAGCTTTTAATGCAATATATTGAATTGGCTCTGAGACATTTGTCAGACTAAGTTCCTGCAGCTTTGACATTTTTTCTATGATGGATGGTTCTGCAATTGCATACCCAATCCTAAAGCCAGTCATAGCATGAGACTTGGAAAATGACATTGTGATTATGGATTTCTCATAATCATATATCGAAACACTACGCCAATCATCATTTGAATATTTCTCGTATATCTCATCACTTAGTACATAGAGATCATGTTCCTTTGCTGTTCGGATAATACTAGCTAGGAGTTCTTTTGGGAGAATCTTTCCTGTCGGGTTATTCGGATAGTTTAGTACAATCATTTTTGTATTTTCATTTATCGCATTGTTGATTTGTTCAATAGATGGTTCCCATTTTGTTTCTAATGTTGTCTTGATTGTTCTAACTTTAATACCGGCATTTAATGCACAGTCCTTGTATGCTGGCCATGCTGGTTCTATCACAATTATTTCATCACCAGGATTTAACAGCGTAGTTATCGCTAAGTAAACTGCGAATCTTGCGCCTGGACAAACCAATATGTTTTCTTCAGTATATTGAGTTTCACTTTCATATTCACTTACCCAGCTTGCCAAAGCCTTCCGCAATTCTGTAATTCCCTTTGCAGGACCATACTTTCCGTATCCTTTGTCATATACCTCTTCAAGAGCAGTTTTCACCTCTTTTGGTGGCTGAAAATCTGGTTCCCCAACTTCAAGATGAATTATTTTTTTACCTTCCTCTTCAAGCGCTTTTGCTTTCAAAAATACTGAAAGATGTGTTTGCTTGTTGTCAGATTGTACCTTTACAGATTCGTTAAATAGAAAATTGAGAAATTTTAATGCTGTTGATTGATCCAAATCAATTTCTTTGCATAACTTGGTAACTTGGTTTCGCAACGCATCCTCTCTCTCCTCATCTGTTACAGTCATGCCAAGGCTTGCTTTTGCATCGCCTATCTGTTTGGCAATGTTTGTTCTTGTCTTTAACAGCTTGATCATCTCAAGTGTTATCTCTTCAATTTTCTTTCGATGTTCTTCTATATCTGACATTTTCTAGATAACTGGTTTTATGAAACCGCCCTGTAACGCTTGGTCTGCAATTACTAGCGACACTATGGAATCAACAACAGGAGGTGCCCGTGGCACTACGCATGGGTCGTGTCTGCCTTCTACCCTTAATTTTGTATTTTTCTTAGTTTTGAGATCAACCGTTTCCTGAATCTTGCCGATTGATGAAGCTGGCTTGAAGGCAACTCGCATTATTATTGGCATTCCATTTGATATGCCGCCTAAAATTCCACCAGAATTATTTGTCTTAGTAATCACCTTGCCATTGCGGAATGTGTAAGAATCATTATTTTGTGAACCAAATTTCTCAGATCCTGAAAATCCAGAACCAAATTCAACCCCCTTGACAGCAGGTATTGAATAAATGGCTTTACTGAGTTCTGATTCTAGCGAGCTAAAAATCGGTTCACCCAAGCCAACAGGAATGTTGTTTGTTATGGATTCAATAACACCGCCCAACGAATCTCCCTTTTTCCTAGCATCAAGTATTGATTTTTTCATTCTTCCTGCGATTGCCTTTTCAGGGCACCTGACTTCGTTTGTATATATTGATTTGAGTGATTGCCTAGTAGCCTGATTTTTCATCTGTATTTTTCCAATTTTACATGTGTATGCGTTTGTTTCAACACCAAGTGTAACTTTGAGTAATTTCCTCGCAATTGCACCTCCCATTACATACGTAGCAGTTAATCTTCCGGAAAACCTTCCACCACCACGGTGATCATTGAATTTTTTGTATTTTACAAAAGCAGGATAGTCAGAGTGGCCAGGTCTCATTGTAGTTCGTAATTTGGCATAACTTTTTGAGTCATGATCCTTGTTCCAAATGATCGTTGTAATGGGTGCACCTGTTGTGTATCCCCTAAACACACCAGAAAGAATCTCCACAATGTCGCCTTCTTTTCTTTGAGTTGAAACCAGTGATTGGCCAGGTCTCCTTAAATCAAGCATTTTTTGTATATCTTTTTCGTCTAATTCTAATCCGGCAGGGCAGCCATCAAGTACTGACCCAACACATTTACCATGACTTTCACCAAAACTTGTTAAGACTAAATTATGTCCAATTGAACTTCCTGCCAACAATATAATATTATTTTAAGATAAATATAACTCTACAATTTTTTTGGCAAATAATTTCCTATCAATCAAGAAAAATTTTACAGCCAATTCTTTTCATTTCAGAAATAAAATTGGGATATGAAATTTCCACCGATTCTGGGTGTGATATAGTACAATTGCCAACATACATTCCAGCTATGCAAAAAGCCATGAATAATCTATGATCATTTTCAGAATTAAGATCAGCACCAGTCAAATTATCCGAATTGTTCAGCACTAACCCATCTTTTTTTTCTTTAACCTTAATTCCTAATTTAGCAAGTTCCCGTGCAATTACGGCAATTCTATCTGTTTCCTTGTATCTTGCATGTTCAACATTGAAAATTTCAATCGGCTTTGATGTTTTCAAAGCAAGTATTGCAATAGCAGGAATAAGATCTGGAGAGTTACTTAAATCAAATTTTCCACCATCAAGTTTTTCTGGAGATTTTATTTTTATTGTATTCTTATCTAATGTAATTACTACTCCCATGATCTCTAAAATGTCAATGATTGCCTCATCCGCCTGCGGCATAGATCCTGTAGATATTTGTATCGTAAGGTCTTCTCCAAGCAATACAGCTGCTGATAGTAATAATGCAAGGCTGGAAAAATCAGAGGGTATTGTCAAAGTTGTGGCTTTGTAATTTTGTTCGGGTATAATGTATTTTTTATATGGAGTTTTAGTTTCTACTTCAACACCAAATTTCTTCATCATTGTAATCGTTGCATCAATGTAAGGCTTTGATACTAATTTGCCTTGAATGTTTAGTATAAGGCCATTTTCTAATTTCGGTGCGGTAATCATTAAAGCTGAAATGAACTGGCTTGAAATATTTCCAGGAATTTTAACTTCCCCTCCCTTTATTGTCCCTGAAACTGATATGGGTGGATTGCCATTGGAAGAACTACATTTAGCCCCTAGTGATTCTAGAGCATCAAGTAATGGCTGCATGGGTCGTTTTTTGAGGCTTGAATCTCCTGTTAAAACTATTTTGTCATTTGCCAAGGCTGAAATGGCAGTTGCAATCCTAATGGTTGTTCCAGAATTAGCAGCGTCTATAGTATTGCTATGTAGTTTTAATACACTTGCACTGGTTACTGTTATATCATCTCCTACATCTTTTATTTCCACTCCAAAGTTTTTGCAAGCGTTAATTGTGGCATTAGTATCGCCTGATCTCAAAATGTTTTTGATAATACTTTTGTCAATAGCTAATGATGCTAAGAAAATTGCTCTATGTGTATAGCTTTTGTTAGAAGGACATGCTATTTTTCCACTAATCTCAGATTTTTCTACCCTACAATTCATGCACTTCAGCCTTTTTGTTATTTATCTGAGCTACGGTAGTTTTACCTTCAAGTGAGGAAAACACACTCTTAATTTTTGACACATTATCATTTTTAACAATTGCAGCTATTGCTGGTCCATTACCAGAAACCGAAGCTCCTAGTGCCCCATTTTCAATTAATTTGGGAATGATTTTTGGTTCTGAGCTTAGGATAGTAGATGTAGCTAGACCGTTTAGAATCATAGCGTTCCAATAATCAGATTTTTTTGCAAGATTCCAAGCCTGCTCAAAAACGTCGCTTGATGTTTTAAGTTTTCTAACGTTCCCCCTTTTTCTTGATTTAGGTATAAAAATTACAGCAGATACACGATTAAGGCACTTTTCAGAGTGGATGATTTTTTTGTTATAATTATCAGTTACAACAAATCCACCATAGTAGCATGCGCACGCATCATCATATGCTCCTGTCAAACTAACTTTAGTTTCAATAGATGCAGCTACACCCACATTTAATATTTCAAAATCACTCATCCTCGGTTTGAATAATTTTGCGCATACCATGGCTACGGCAGTGGAAATTGCACTTGAACTTTTTAACCCATATCCTGTTGGAACTTCTGAGTCCAACGAAATTTTCAATTTTGTTTTGGACAGTTCATTTTTTGAAACAATTTTTTCAATGACTTTATTGATTAAACGTGAGCTCATTGACTTATTTTCTACTTCAATTACTATACCATTTCCGTGTGAAGTTTCCATTTCAACATTAATTTTTTTTGAAATACCTAGTGCTGCTCCCTTGCCTGTTGCGATTGCGTTTACTATTGAGATTGCACTATGGATAGTTGCTCTCGCTACTGCCATTAAGCTCCTCCAAGTAACGTTTTTTTCATCACATCATATGGTGCTTCCATTTTATGCCAAATTTCAAACGAACATGCAGCTTGACTCAACAGCATTTCATAACCATAAATTATAGTTGCGCCATTTTCCTTTGATTTTTTAATAAGATCTGTGTTTATTGGCTGATAAACTATATCGTAAACTATAGAGTCTTTACTTATGTTCTCAGTTGAGATAGGGCTAGGTTCATTCCTCATACCAATAGAAGTTGAATTAATAATAAATTTGTAATCGGCAATTAATTTATTGGCTTCCTGTATTGAAACTGTATCTGCATTGCCTCCAATTTTTTTTGCGAACTCGGCTAATTTGTTTGCATTTTCCATAGTTCTATTTACAATTGTAATTTTACTTGCTTTTTCTTTAACCATCGCGGTTACTATTGCTCTTGCAGCCCCACCTGCACCCAAAAGTAATACTTGAGAATCTTTTATTGTCAAATTTTTCTTTTTGATAGGATCTAGGAATCCAATCATATCTGTATTGTAACCCTTTAGTTTTCCATCCTCATTTAATACAGTATTTACCGCTCCAATTATTTTGCATGTTGTGTCCATTTCATCTAAAAACTTCATCATCTCAATTTTATGAGGAATTGTGACGTTAAATCCTGCAATTTTTATTGCTTTTAGCGCCTCTATTCCTGCAGATAGTTCTCCAGCTGGTATTTTGTATGCAATGTAAGTATGGTCTAATTTTAAATGGCGAAATGCCGCATTATGTATATTTGGTGATAGAGAATGATCTATTGGATCTCCTATCACAGCATATGTATTAGACATCTACTTTCTTATCGTAAAGATTGATTTAACCTCATCCACACTAAATTGTCCCGGCGCAATTGGCTTACCTAACGACACGTACGTATATGGACTTCCTAAAAGCAAGCAAAGTAAACGTGACATCCTTCCAAAACTTCCCATTGAAAACGCAACTAGTCTTACATTATTGCTATTATTGTATAATGATAACATTCGTGATCCATCGTTAATTGATTTTGCCATTGTAACTATTTTGATATTATTTGAAAATTTTTTCATTTCTAATAATTTCTTTTTTAGCACAGAAATGTCTGGTGTTTGTTTGAAATTATGCCAAGAAACAAGAATATTTGTTCCAGTACTTTTCAGATAATGCTGGAGATTTTTATTTTTTCTTAAAGCGTTAAATTCGATATCGAGTAAAAACGGATTATACTCGGCAATTAATTTTATAATTGAAATTCTGTTTTTCTCACTACTCGAAAATTTTCCCCCCTCGTAAATTGGCCTCAACGTACCAACACATTTTCTTAAATCCTTGCTGATCAGGTGCAATGCTTCAGGTACTGCGTTTGGATTTAGGAAGTCAAATCTAATTTCAGCATAATCTGATTTTTTTAATGCTTTTGTAAGAGTCTGCTTGAGCTTTTTTGGAGTTTTTTCAGCAATACTAACACATGTTTTGTATGCCATTTTTCTTACTTCTCTAAAATGTACTCATCAGATATTTCCATTCCGAAATGTCTACCCGTTGCAGCCTTTGAATGGACTAGTACTGAATCACCCTTTTTTAGATGTGTAACGGACACTAAATGTCCATTAGGTTTTACAAAACGAATTGTTTCCGCATCCTGCGCTATAATACCACCTACTTCTTCGCCAACTTTAGCTTTAATCATAAGCATTGGTCTTTTTTCTATCTTACATCTGCCTATTGTAGCACGCCTTGCTTTTCCTTTAGAATCAAGTACTAATATTTCCACTCCTGTTTCTAATTCAGATAGGTATTTTGTAGTACCATCTGGTGCTAGAGTGTAACAATGCACTGCGCCTGCATTAACTCTAAACGGTCTAGGCGAAGTAAATGATGAACCAACAGATTCGTTATGAACTAAAAACAAAAAGTTAGCTCTACTTCCAATCAACATACCCTCACCCCGATTCAGCATAGATGCCGTATCAACACATACTCTTTCACCGTCACCCACTTCCTGAATTTCTACTATTTTCGCAGAGCTGAGTTCAAAGCTTTTTGAGCCTAAATACACTAACGCTTGCCTAACTTCATTCATTGAATCCGTATTGAAAATAACACCATCTACGCCAACATCTAAAATGGAAAACATTTTTCTTGCCTCTTTCGCATTTCTTGCAATAGAAAAAATCTTAGTATGCATTTTGTGAAGTTTTGCAATAATATTTTCTAGTGGAATTATCTTCCAATCTTTCACTTCTATTATAACAAAATCTAATCCCTTTTTTGCAGAATCAAGAATATTCTCAATATCTTTATTTGATAAGACCTTAAACCGTCTTCCAATCTTCTTTCCCTTGAGTTTTTTAGTTGTGGGTTTATCCAAAATTACATAATCAGCATTTTGGGAAGGAAAAATTGTTTGAATTTTCGTCTTGCCTAAACTTTTTGGATCCGCAAAAACTGTCCTAATACCTTCATCTTCCAAATTTTTAACAAACTTTGCAAGATGATTCTTAGCAACTTTTGGTTGTATGATTAACTGTTTATCAACTGCCAATTATACTCGCCACTTCCTTCGCTGTTTGATTTTTGAAGATTATCCCTGCAAGAGCCTCTACAATTTTTTCTGGCGAATTGTGCGCAAATATGTTTCTTCCATAAGTCACTCCCTTAGCACCTGCTTTCATAGCATCTTCTGTCATTTGTAAAATTTCCATATCTGTCTTAGCTTTTGGACCACCAGCAATCACCACCGGTACAGGAATGCTTTCAACTACTTTTGAAAACGAATCTATATCTCCAGTGTATAACGTTTTAACAATATCAGCACCACATTCAGCACCAATTCTAGCAGTATGTGCTACTACTTCAGGATCGTGAGGATTTTTAATATTTTCACCCCTTGGATACATCATTGCTAACAGTGGAACATTCCATTTATGACATTGTTCAGAAATCATTCCTAAATCAGCAAGCATTTCCGGTTCTTCTTTTCCACCAATGTTTATGTGTAAAGATACACCGTCTGCACCAAGTCTTAATGCCTCTTTAACAGAACCAGTAAGCATTTTCCTGTTTGGTGCAGTGGAGAGGGATGTACTTGCAGAAAAATGAACTAAAATGCCAACTTTCGGTGGTCTTGGTAGTGTTTTGATAATGCCTTTGTTAATTATGACGCAAGTAATTCCATGGCTTTCACACTTGTAAATCATAGAATGTGGTTTTTCAAGACCTTCAATGGGACCATTTGAAATACCATGGTCCATTGGGATACAAAGCATTCTTCCTTTTCTTAAGATTCTGTGTAATCTAATCTCAGTTCCATTTGTCATAGAAGGTATAATTTTCGTATGCTACATAAAAATTATAGTAACATAGACTCAATTTTTAAGAATTAAATAGTGACTGACAAATATCAAAATTGGATTGAGCCAAATCACTGATCAAATTCATGATTCTGAAATTAGTGATATACTTGAAAATTCTCTTCAGGGAACTAGACCTGAGTATGATGATTACATTAGATTACTTGGCTCGGATAATGTATCTTTGATGGGTTTAGTCGCTGGAACTTTAACACGTAATAAATTTGGCAGAAAGGCATCTTTTGTAAACAACATTATTCTAAACTATACCAATGTATGCATAACCGACTGCAAATTTTGCGCATTTTACAGACCGCCTAACCATGAGGAATCTTACACATTAACCTTAGATGAAATTGAATCACGTGTCAAGACTGCCTGTGACTTGTTCAAAATAAGGCAAGTATTGATTCAGGGTGGGCATAATCCTGACCTTGGAATAGAATATTATGAAGACTCGTTTAGAATGATTAGAAAAAAATTTCCACAAGTAGGAGTTCATGGCTTATCAACATCCGAAATTGATACTATTGCTAAAGTTGAAAAATCATCAACCAAGGAAATTTTATCTAGACTAAAGGATGCAGGACTACAATCTTTGCCAGGTGCTGGAGCTGAAATTTTAACTGATAATGTAAAAGAGATTATCAGTCCAAAAAAAATTACGAGTGATGAATGGTTACGCATTATGGAGGAAGCACATACTCTTGGAATTCCAGCATCTGCTACTATGATGTATGGGCATGTTGAATCAAATCAAGACATTGCTGAACACTTTCAAAAAATTGTACAACTACAAAAAAAGACTGGCGTTTTTATGGCATTCATTCCTTGGAGTTTTGAACCAAATAATACACAGATGCAAAAAGAAGGAATAATTAATTTTGGTGCTGGTGGGGTTCAACTCCTAAAGATGATTGCAATATCTAGGCTTGTATTTGATGGGTTAATTCCACATATTCAGTCATCGTGGCTAACAAACGGAATTGGAATGGCACAGTTGGCGCTACAGTATGGTGCTGATGACTTTGGCGGAACGCTAATTGGTGAAGAAGTTGTATCATGTACTGGATCTCGTTCTACAGAACTTACTGCTAAGAAAATTATTGATTCTATTCATCAGATTGGATATAAGGTGGAAGAAAGAGATAATTTCTATCAAACTGTTTGCATGCATTAAAGTCCATAACTTGACCACTTTGAGTCAACCATTTTCTTTGTATCAATATCAACCTTAACCTCTTCTTGAATCTCTCGCTCAAAGCCTTCCTCTTTTGTCTTTTGTGTAGCATCGATTCCTAATTTTGAACCCAAATTAACCCTAGGTGAAGCAGGATCTAAAGTATCTGTAGGTGCATTGTCTATGATAGTTGTATCTCGTGCAGCATCAGTTCTAGTTGTAACTGTCCAGATTACTTCATTCATATCGTGCACATTCACATCATGATCAACCACTATGATTATCTTAGTTAGTGCCAATTGGCCCATGCCCCATAACCCCATCATGACTTTTTTTGCCTGACCAGGATACCGTTTTTTTATTGACACTATTGCCAATCCTTGAAACCAACCAGCAGGTGGCATACTAAAGTCAACTACTTCTGGATGTAGCATTCTTATCAGTGGTAAAAATGAGCGTTCAATAACTTTTCCAATATATGCATCTTCTAAGATTGGTTTACCTACAACAGTTGTTAGATAGATAGGATTTTTCCTTTGCATTATTCCTGTAAGCGTAAATGTTGGAAAAGGTTCCTGTGGTGTGTAAAAACCTGTATGATCACCAAAGGGTCCTTCATTTCTAATGTCAGTAGAATCAACATTTCCTTCTAAGACGATCTCAGCATTCGCAGGAACCTCAAGATCTATTGTCTTGCATTTTACAGTCTTGATTCCTTTTTTCCTAGTAATACCTGCAAAAAGATACTTGTCGAGTCCCTCTGGTACAGGAGCTACTGCAGAAAAAACAGTTGCTGGTTCACCACCTATAATTACAGCAACATCAATTTTGCCGTCCTTTTCTTTTGATATGTCATAATGTGCTGCTCCTCGTTTGTGTTTTTGCCAGTGCATTAACGCATGAGTACTATCAATGATTTGAATTCGATATACACCTAAATTTCTTACACCCGTTTCAGGATGTTTTGTAGCTACCAGTCCAAATGTGATAAATTTTCCTGCATCTTTTGGCCACGACTTTAAAATTGGAATTTTATCAAATGAAGGAGACTCGCTTACTATTTCAGTTACAGGGCCGCTTTTTTCTAATTTTGGAAACGATTCACCCATTTTAGACAGCTCCGGTAATTTTCTAATCTTATTGAAAATTCCAGACGGAATTTCCATCTTTGTCATATCAGCAATTCTTTGTCCAATCTCAGAAAACTCCGCAGTTTCAAGTCCAATCTCAAGTCTTTTCATTGAGCCAAATGCATTTCCTAAAACAGGCATTTCGTAGCCTTTAACATTTTCAAAGAGAATAGCTGGTCCTTTTGCATAAGACACTCTCCTCAAAATTTCAGCAATCTCTAAGTCAGCATCTACTTCTGTTTTTATACGCTTTAATTCCCCAGCTTTTTCCAACTCATCTACAAATCGTCTAATGTCATCAATCGGCACGACATTTGTGTTTGAGAATACAGTATAAGCTTAACTCGATTTATCCTAGTTGGTATAGTTGAAAAAATTCTTAACGTAAGTGTTTTAATTACTTTAAACTAGCGTGCTAGTCATGGACAGTAAGAAAAAATGTGCTGTATGCAAGGGAAAGGGCAAGATAGAATTACTGGATTCTCCATGTCCTTTTTGTAATGGTACTGGAGAATTTACAAAAATTTCAGAAAGTTATTTCAAGTCACACATATGTCAGTGCATATTCTTAAATCGAAAAACTTGTCCTTTGTGCGGAAAGAAATGTCATCATGATACACCAAATAAGCCAAAAATATTGTTAGGTCCAACGTAGTTTTACTTAAAATTAAGGCATAGGAGGGAGTTCACTTTTCTTACCATGACCACCTGAACCAAATCTACAATAAAAACACAAATCTGATTGCATGTGTTTTAGTACTACAACTTTGATTGCACCAATTTTTAAGGCAACTTTTGTTAAGATTTTATATTTCATTGGCATTCCAGGTATTACTTCGTTCATGTAAACATTGTAGTGCTCAGGACAAAATTTTAGAGTAACCCGAGCATCTTTTCCACTTTCATTTACCTGTTTTGTAAAATTAACTTGTTCTCTGATATATTCATGCTTAGGGCATGGACAATTTTTTCCACCAGGATGCTTATACGCAGGCGTATTTTTCCAATCAAAGTCTGGAAATTCTTCATCAAAATCATCCATACTAATAATTATAATACATTTTATAAAAATTCGATCAAATCATGTTCTGATTATAAGCACAATCTAAATAAACCACATATCATGTATTGAATCCATATGGCATCTAAGAGATCTAGAAAATCTAGAAAAACTGCTAGAAAAACAACTAGAAAAACAACTAAAAGAAAAACTGCTAGAAAAACAACTAAAAGAAAAACTGCTAGAAAAACTAGAACAACAAAAAGGGCTAAGAAACCAGCAAAACGAAGAAAGAAAGCCATTAAATCAAAAATTCAGGATTTAGAGAAAAAATTAAAAAGTCTTTCCAAAGAACCACCAAAACCTGCTGAGGTAACAGCACCACCACCACCTCCACCACCAAAACCTGCAGAGACAGCACCACCTCCACCACCAAAACCTGCAGAAAAAGCACCACCAGTTTTAGTTTACGAACAGTGGAAACAGGCTCCAACTAAAAATTGGAATGATCAAAAAGCTGTATTAACAGGCTATACTGCTCTTGGCGATAGATACTGGTCTAGCCTTCACGTACAAAACGCCCCTGACGTTCCAGCAGCTAATTGGAATGATCAAAAAGCTGTATTAACAGGCTATACACAGCCAGGTAACAAATATTTTGCCACTAGACAAAGACTAGCATATCATCCACGTGACAAAACTTTCAATCCGGCTATTGCGGTATCAGCAGGCTCGGGCGGGTCAACACAAACAGCACCACCACCTCCACCACCTCCACCATCTGAACAACCACAGGATTCTTCTTCAGGAGGTGCAAAAAGTTCCAAAGAGCAGGAACTAGAAGCTTTTGAGAAAGAATATCTGGTAAGATATGCAAAACAACAGGAAGAGGCGGCAAAAAAGAGAGAAGCCAAAAAGCAGACTCAAGCATCTGGAGCATCTAAAAAAGGCGCAATGCCAAAGGGTTTCTAAACAAATATTTTTCTTTGATTTTTTATTTTACGCTTGAATAAGCTTCTAAAACTTCTTTTGAATGGCCTTTTGCCTTTACTTTCTCAAAAACCTTGAAGATCTTTCCATTTTCATTGACCAAAAACGTACTTCGACTGATACCCATGTACTCTCTTCCCATAAACTTCTTTTTACCCCAAACACCAAATAATTTTGAAACTGTTGTCTTAGTATCTGCAAGTAAGACATAAGGAATTTTCATTTTATCACAAAATTTTTTATGAGATTCTACATCGTCCTTACTTATACCAACAATTTCAATGCCTGCTTTCTGAAATTTTTTGTAATCTTTGGAGAATTCGTCTGCCTCAATAGTACAGCCTGGGGTAAAGTCCCTAGGATAAAAATAGATTACACATTTTTTCCCTTTAAGGTCACTTGATTTAACAACACTCCCATCTGCATCACTTAGCTCAAATTTTGGCAAGGATGAATTTTCTGCAATCATATTAACACAAGTTGAAAATACCCTATTAATTATTCTATATTTGCTGGATAAAATTCGAATGTTTTAAATGGAACTTGAAAATGGTTGACTTCATTGGTTAATCCTCGTAATTGGTTTGCAGAAGCAATAGCAACGTATGCTCTAGTATTCTTTGGACCTCTTGCTATAATATTGTCTGTTGTAGCTTTTGGTGATGGCTTGTCAATCGAGTCAATTATTATGATTTCTTTAGCTCATGGTGCTGCAATTGGCTTGATGGTCTATGCATTTGGACACATATCGGGGGCTCACATCAATCCAGCTGTGACTATACCAATGATGATTACAAAAAGAATTAGTGTTGCTGATGGAATTGGATACATAATTTTCCAATTGATTGGGGCAGTAGTTGCTGCATTCTCACTTAAAGCTATTTTGCCAGAGATTGGTGCTAAAGTAAACTTTGGTACACAGGGTGGACCTAGCGAACTATTAAACAATAGTGTAATGGCTGGCATCACAGTAGAAATAATTTTAACATTCTTCCTTGTAACAGTAATCTTCCTTACAGCTGTTCACAAAAAAGCTCCTGCAGGTATACATGGAATTTCAATTGGGGGAATGGTCTTTTTGCTTCACTTGGTAGGTGTACCATTAACTGGCGCATCTATGAATCCTGCAAGAACATTTGGTCCAGCAGTTGTATCAGGATTTTGGGAACTTCATTGGCTTTATTGGCTTGCACCTATTATTGGAGGAATAATTGCTGGAGTAATCATGAACTATGTTTTTGTAAATAAAGCTGAACCGGAAACAAAAAGCTGAACACCGTCTAGTTCTGTCAGTAAATCTCATGAACTAGAAAAATATGAGAAGAGATGCCTGACTAGATTAGAAAAGCAGTCACAAACAAAAGCAGATAGTACAGACGAGGAATAATACTTTATTAGCATTTAATTTTAAAATAATTAGCGTTGTCAGATCAAAAAGAAAATCAAAGTGGCACCCCCTCGAAGGGAAATGAAACAAAAGATGAAGATCGTGACGCGGTACTCAAAGCTTGGCATAGGACTCAGATTATCTATGGGTACTCTAAACAAAAAGTAAAGCCAAAACAAGGCATGGAGAAAGAACGAAAGGAATACGAAAAGAAATATCTCGCTAGATACAAGGAACCAAAAGTCAAGCCAAAGAAATTATCGAATTTAAAATATGTTGATCTAGGCAGACTCAATCTTCGAAAACATACTATTACTAAACGAAAGCAATATCTAGCAGAACGAAAGGAATACGAAAAGAAGTATCTCGCACGTTACAAACAACCAAAAGCAAGCATAAAGAAATCATCGAATTTAAAATATGTTGATCTAGGCAGACTCAATCTTCGAAAACATACTATTACTAAACGAAAGCAATATCTAGCAGAACGAAAGGAATACGAAAAGAAGTATCTCGCTAGATACAAGCAACCAAAAGCAAGCATAAAGAAATCATCTAATTTGAAACATGATGATGATCTAGGAGGAATAAATATTCGAAAACATTTTGCTCCCAAGCGCAGAGAATATCTAGCAAAACGAAAGGAATATGAGGAGAAATATATTCTGCGTTATATGGCAAAACCAAAAGCAAAACCAAAGAAATCATCTAGTAAAAAACTTGATCATGATTTGATTTCAGGACGATTAAATCTTCGAGAGCAAATTGATAAAAAACGGAAGGAATTACAAGCAGAACGAAAATCATACGAAAAGAAGTATCTCGTACGCTACAAGCAACCAAATGCAAGCATAAAGAAATCATCTAATTTGAAATATGATGATGATCTAGGCAGATTAAATTTTAGAAAACATGCTATTAGCAAACGAAGAGAATATCTAGCAGAACGAAAGGAATACGAGAAAGAATATCTCGCTAGATATAATAAACAACAAAAAGCAAAGCCAAAGAAAAAAGCAGCAAGTTCTAATTTATACAAACCCGAAGAACCAAAACCAAAACGAGACATGAACAAAGAACGAACGGAATACGAAAAGAAATACCTCGCACGCTACAAACAACCAAAAGCAAAGCCAAAGAAAAAAAATAATTAGATCTAAATAAATATTATTGAAAGAGGAAACCAGCACAAGTAGATGTTAGAAATACCAATTTAGATAATGGTTATTTAGTATTCAACTTTAAAGAAATTAAAATTGGCAGTTAAGAGATCTCGAAAAACTAGAAAAACAGCTGGGAAAACTAGAAAAATAAAAAGGGCCAAGAAACTAGCAAAACGAAGCAAGAGGGCCGTTAAATCATCTAATCTGAAATCTGCTGCCGATGTAGGCAAACTAACTCTTCGACAATACGTTAATGCAAAACGTAATGCAAAACAAGAGGAGATAAAAAAATATGAAAAACAGTTTCTTTCTAGATACAAGCAACCAAAAGCAAAGTCAACCAGGTCGTCTAATTTGAAACACGACACTGACATCGGTACGTTATCTCTCCGACCATATCTAAATGCAAATCGTAAAGCAATGCAAGAAGAGCTGAAAAAATACGAAAAACAGTTTCTTTCTAGATACAAGCAACCAAAAGCAAGCATAAAGAAATCATCTAATTTGAAACACGACACTGACATCGGTACGTTATC
>Ga0207920_1000049_pt1 | contig 16696 bp, 17 predicted proteins | sample DeeseametaMP0204_FD_184218 | JGI IMG/M metagenome (GOLD analysis project Ga0207920, IMG submission 184218) | Marine microbial communities from the Deep Atlantic Ocean - MP0204 (SPAdes) | ecosystem: Environmental > Aquatic > Marine > Oceanic | place: South of Cape Verde, Atlantic Ocean... | reverse complement strand
TTTTCCGTAAAAGATTTACATGCAGCAGCAACATCTTTGAATGAAAAATTTGCTAACTTATGGAGTGGGACATTTCTAAAAGTAATTCTTGCATTCATGATTTGAAAATTATTTTCACTCAATTCATGTTACCTTTTATTCTCGAAGCGTGTCTCTACCGCCTTTTGCAGTTCTGAAAACGTTCATTCCCATGTGAAAGTTGTCATACAAATAATTTAATTTCGTTAGATCAAGTTTAGCCAGTTCAATTTCTTGTTGAGTGGCTTCAGGATCGTTCAAAAGCCTAGCCAGTTTCTGTTTAGCCTTTTCCATCAAATCTATTATGCCGGATTCATAATTAGAAGTTCCGCCAAATTCAGGACTGAGTATATGTTCTGGGTTGTATTCTGGGGTTTGATCTTTTGGATCCTGCACTCTCCTGGCAATCTCTTCAATCTCATCCCCCGTAAGTATAGGTTTTACTGGACCACTGTCCATTAAGAAGAATTCTGGTTCTCCCATTTCTCTTCGAAATATACGATCTTGTTTGTATCTATCAGAAAATTGTCCTGCTTGTCTTATTTCTCCCGCTTCGGCCTTTATCGCTTCATATTCTACCTTCCAAGCCGCTTCTGATACATCTCTTGCAGCTTTTACTTTTTCTATTGCCGCCTCGTATGCTACCTCTGCTTTTGCTGCCACTTCCGATGCCGCTACTGCATCTGAAACTGTTGTTGTTCTAAGTGTGCCATCATCAGGTTTTGCTTCTGCCGCTTCTTCTTTTGCAGCTTCATATTCTGCTTTTGCCACAGCTTCGTCTGCCTCAGCCTCTGAAAGTGTTGATGGTTGTGTTTCTTCTTTGTCCTCAGACATTAAAATTACCTAAGGTTGGTTAAATTTTAAGATTTAGCAGATTCAAATTATAAATTTCTATTTTTCTTGGCATAATATAAAAAATAGAATTAGGTATGACTATTTTTGTGAAACTTATTAACCACTTATGTCGGATCTAACGGATATGGCTATTGACAAAAAGGCTACTTTAACATACGTTCAATTAATGAAAGAGGATTTAGCTGTTTTTAGGCTTGTTCCGGAAGACGGTGTGATTCCAGATTACGACGCAGGTCAGTTCATTACTGTTGGCATGCCTATACCCAGCGAAGACAATAAGCTTATTCGAAGAGCATATTCAATGGCTTCACATCCTGAAAACAAAGAATTCATAGAATTAGTAGTCAGGTGGGTTAGAAAGCCTCTGCCAGGTCGTGTAACAACTGCATTATTCAACGCAGGTGAGGGTGATGAAGTGTCTTGGATTCCACCAACTGGTGTTGCTCTAAAAATTAGCGAAAAGTTAGCGGATGGCAGCAAAGATGAAAGAAGAATTGTTTGTGTGAGTGGTGGGACTGGAATTGCCCCATTCATGAGTTTTGCTAGACATCTTCATGCTATAGGTGATCATAGAGAGATTATCAATTTGCATGGTTCTAGCTATGTTGACGAATTGAGCTATAAGGACGAGTTAACTGCTATGGATCAAGAAAGTCTTGACAGAGGTCCTGACAAATGGAACTTCAAATACAGAGCCTCCATCAGCAGACCTCAAGAATGGTTCAATAGGTCTTGGACAGGTCAAACAGGAAGGGTTGAACAATTTTTAAAACCAGAAAATGGCGCCAAATCACCTCTTGAAGAACTAGTTGGAGAAAAAATAACCCCACAAAATACAATTTTTTACGTTTGTGGCTGGCAGGGAACAGTTGACGGCGTTTTGAATTATGTACGTCCACTTGGATTTTTGTTAGAAAAAGAAAAAGAAAAAGCAAAAGATGGAAACTTTTCTGTAAAGTTTGAATCTTACGGCTAAATAACTAAAAAAATAATACAGCTGAATTCAATCTACTTTTGGGAACGTAGGTTAGCTTGGTATACTGCCAGCCTCGGGCGCTGGAGATCATGGGTTCAACTCCCATCGTTCCCATAGCAAATCAATCATTGAAATATGACTATTATTAATAATGCATAATTGACAACCGCCATCTATCTTGCACATTTGAATCCAATGACAAATGCTCACGTTGAGATTATTGAAGAACAAAAAAAAGAAAACAAAGTAGTTGTAATGCCTGTGCGTTTTTTAAATGAGAAAAAAGAGATCAACAGCAAAAGTTTTCCATTTAATTTTGAAACTAGAAAAAAAATGATTGAATCAGTATTTGGTGATTCAGTGACAGTTTCATCAAACTATACATTCTTTGTTCCATTCAAAAAATATTTTCCTCCGCTCCTTTCACCAAAATCATGGTCCCTAAGAAAAAAAATCCTGCAAGAAATTGATGATGATTATTTTACATATACTGGAGACAAGGCAGAAGGTCTTATGCTCAAATTGTATAGATTAAATCCAAGGGTGGGAAATAGAAAGTTAGTATCTGCAACGTCTGTAAAAAATGAAATGTATGTAGCAGCACAAGGTACTGAATCATCATGGGAAAAATATGTGCCATCAAGCGTTGCTAAAATAATCAACGAAAATTGGGAAACAGTCAAAAAATTTGCTCCTGTAGAAGATATGACTGTTAGAATAGCTGGGATGAAATTTCCAAAAGAAGGTTACAATTCAAAATAGATTAATTATAGGCTAATGTTCAAATTTTTGTGAAATTTCCTCTTTCAAAATACATTTGGTTTGATGGAAAACTCGTGCCCGTGAATATGGCAAAAGTTCCAGTCACAACACACGCAATACATTATGGCACGTCAATCTTCGAAGGAATTAGAGCCTACTGGAACTCAAAAAACTTGCATGTTTTTAGATTAAAAGATCATATTAAACGATTTAGGAATTCAGGAAAGTTTTACAATATTAAATTAAATTTTTCTGATAAACAAATAGAAAATGCTGTAATAGATCTATGTAAGAAAAACAAAATCAAAAAATCATGCTACATTAGACCGTTTTATTTTGTAGGCCAGTATGGGATTAATTTTCACGTAACCCAAAAAGCACCAACGCACACAGCTGTCTTTGCTTTTCCGTTTGGTGATTTATTCAATAAAAATGGTATTACTGCAACAATCTCAAAATGGAGAAAATTTAGTGACATGTCAACACCTACACAGGCAAAGATGGGTGGCAATTATCTAAATTCTATTTTAGCAACGCAAGATGCAAAACAAAAAGGATTTGATGAAGCAATTCTATTAGATCAATCTGGAAATGTAAGCGAGGCACCCGGTGAAAACATATTTCTAGTAAAAAATAACGAATTAATCACTCCATCACTTAGTTCATCAGCATTAGATGGAATCACACGGAGATCAGTTATCACTTTAGCTAATGATTTGAATTTAAAAATTAGGGAACGAAAAGTTAGTAAAAAAGAATTAAAGTTAGCTGATGAGATTTTTCTTTCTGGTACCGCTGCAGAAATTACTCCAATAATTAAAATAGACAAAAAGAAGATATGCAGTGGAAAAGTTGGAAATATAACTAAATTATTCATGGATACTTATTCAGACATCGTAATGAATAAAAACGAAAATTATTCTCACTGGTTAACTACGGTGTATTAATTGAAGGTTGTTCAGATAGGTGTTGGAGGATGGGGTAAAAATCATTCGAGAGTACTTTCAGAATTTGGTGTGCTTTCCGCAATATGTGATACAAACTCACAGTGTGCAGAGGAGTTTGGAAAAAAATACTCTGTTAATTTTTATAATTCGTTTGAAAATTTGTTAGAAAAAGAGAAATTCGATGCTGCATTAGTTTGTACACCAACGTTTACACATTCAGATATTACTACAAGATTAATTGAAAACAAAAAACATGTTTTTGTAGAAAAACCAATGACGTATTTATCTGAGGATGGTCAAAATCTTGTTGATCTTGCAAAAAGAAATAATGTAATCCTCACCTGTGGATATATAGAAAGATTTAACCCAGCTGTTGCTTCTGTCAAAGATTTTCTTAAATCAAAAAAATACGGCGATTTAATCAGACTTGAATTTTATCGTGAACACAGAATGCCACAACATATCAAGGATGTTGGGGTCATTTATGATACATCGGTTCATGATATTGATACAGCAATGTGGTTATTCGACGAGACACCAGAGGTTGTCTATGCGATTGCGGGCAAAATTAATCATGAACACGAAGATTTTGCTACCATAATGCTTGGCTTCAAAGATAACAAAACTGCAACAATTTCGTCTAATTGGATTACTCCAATACGTGTGAGAAATTTTAATGCCGTTTGTACCGAAGCAAGAATATTTTCTGATTTTATAACTCAAGAAATTCGAATTGAGACAGATAACGGCACAGAAAACCCAAAAAATGTAAAAGCTGAACCGCTATCATTAGAAATAAAAAATTTCCTAGATTCAATAGAGGGTAAAAACGATCTTTTAGTAAAACCAGAACAGGCTGTAAATGTTACAAAAATTGCTGAAGCTGCACTTTTATCGAGCCAGAAGGGTACTCCAATTTATCTTGATCTAAGATGAAAAGAAAGCTGTTAGAGATACTTGCATGTCCTATAGACAAATTTCATCCCCTAGAACTTTTTGAGAATAAATCAGATGATGAAAAAATAACTGAGGGAGCTTTGTACTGTCAACAATGCTCTAGATTTTTTCCAATAATAGATGAAATTCCTATAATGTTACCTGATGAATTAAGAGACAAAAAACAAGACATTGAATTTCTAAAGAAAAACATTAAGGGATTACCAGAAAAAATTGTAACGCAGGCATTGCCATGGCATTTGTGAGGTATTTTGGTTACTAACTATATTTCTGACAAAGCAAAGATTGGTGAAAATACCAAAATTTGGCATTTTGTTTATGTAGGCGATGACGTTGAAATTGGAAACAATGTCAAAATTGGGTCCTTAGCACATATAGACTATGATGTAAAAATTGGAGATGACACACTCATTGAGGGATTAGTTTACATTCCACCACTTTCCAGGATTGGGAAAAACGTCTTCATTGGGCCAGGCGCTGCATTAACAAACGATCCCTATCCTCCTAGTGAAAAATTAGCTGGTGTAACAATTGAGGATAATGTTGTAATTGGCAGTAAAGCAGTCATTAAAGCTGGTGTAACTATTGGCAAAAATAGCGTAGTTGCAATGGGCGCAGTAGTTACTAATGATGTTCCACCAGATACTGTAGTTGCAGGAGTACCTGCAAAACCAAAATATTCACGTGATGAATATGATAAAAAACAAAGTGAATGGAAGAGTATCTAAATCTAAGATTTTATTTCTGTTTTGAAGATCCAATTCTTAATTTTTGTGAGAATAAACACCCAAATGAATATCAAAAATAATGCGAGAAACACTTTAACACCAGAGGTAATTATCGGTTCAACATCTGTAGCGAATGTAATGGGTCCAACAAATACTACCACTAACCCACCACCAATTATTATCAAAACCCACATGACAAGGATAAAACTGTAAATTTTCATTTTCATTAAATTTTGACACCCATCATAAACGCAGTGATAATTGCTAAAACTCCAGAGAACATTGTTAATTTCAAAATTTCATTACAAATTTGTTTTTCTGACAATGGTTTTTTGGCTACAAGCAACCTCACTAGTGTAATTGGTGCATGATTCTCATCAGTAGATTTTAGCTTAAAATCATCAGCATGTAAAGTAGGATTCTTAATTTCTCTATGCTCAACAATTCTTTTCACACTTGAAAGAAAAAGGAATGAGTTTATGATAGCAGGCAAAATTGCAACTGCTGCAATAACTTCTACCTCACCAACTATAGCAATAACACCGTATGTTGCACCAAACATAACTGCCCCAGAATCCCCAGGAAATATCCTACTTGGTAATTTGTGATATTTGTAAAAAGCAAGAGAAGCAAAAGCCAAACATAGACAAGCTATACCAATTTCATAATTCTGTTGAACAAATAGTGAGATTGCCAATGCAAAACTTGCAATTGTAGTGAATCCACTTACTACTCCATTGAGGACATCAATAGAGTTGAATGTGTTTCCTGTAATGGGAATCATAAACACGACTAAAGCTAAATACAAAGAAGGTATTTTGACTGAACCGAATAATGGAAAATCTAGATTTGAATCATATGCACCTAACAAAAGTATTGGTGCTGCACAAAATGCAAGTGCCACTGGCTTAAACCAACCACCCATAGTTTTTCTGTCATCTATTATTCCAACAGAAAATCCCAAAACCGATGTTATGATTATAGCTAAAATCTCTGAAATTGGAAAAAAGAAATATAATGTGATTTCTGATGCAACAATCCCAATCAGTATGGAGATGCCACCTGGTCGTGGTATCATAACATTGCCTTTTTTGTTAACATCTTTTACTGTCAGATTTCGCTTTTCTAAGAATTTAATCAAAATTGGAGTAAAAGCGTAAATCAAAAAAAAAGCAATTGCTGATACAATTATCGCAATGATTATTTTTTCTTGCAATTATCTTACCCTTAATTGTGATTTTATGCTATTTGCAACAGCCATACCGATTTTATCTATTGCTGCTAATTGATTAACGGAAGTTGTTGCTAAATCTTGACGCGTTTTGATATTATTTTTGTATAATCTTCTTGCTCTCACGCGTCCAATTCCCTTAATCTTGACAAGATCTATCAATTCTTCTTTTATACCATATCTTATCCTCTGTCGTAAGGCATCAAGCTCACTGATCAGATCAGCCCGTCCAAGTAATCTTGATAGTTCTCTAAGAGAATATACTAACCAATTTGCAGTTTCAACCATTCTGTGTATGTCGCCAGATTCAATGTTTAGTTGATCAGACAAATCAATTTCAGTTCCTTCATTTATCCATAGATCCATTGCAAGTAAGCTTCTTGTACAATCTTGCATTTCAATATGTTTAATTTTTGTTTGTTTGTTATTTTCAATTACGACGTCTGCCCTTTCTTCATCTTTGTTTCTAAGTTCAAATTTTGGAAAAAATTCATTACAGTTGGTAATTAAATGTAAAAAACCAAACGTGTGTTTTCTTCCTTTAGAAACATCATATTCAATTGCGTTACGAAAATCTCTTGCCGTCATTGGATCAATATATAATCTAGAAACCATTTGACCAAATTTAGTAGCTATATAACCGCCTTCTTTGTTAACAATAAATTTTTCATCTTGTAGAAAGCTTTTTGCGTTTTCTAAATTCAACTCAATTGTTTCATCTTCAACTTGCATACCGCCAAGCGTTTGTGAAAAGAATTTGTAAATTCTATCCTCTGTGATTGTAGGTGATGTAACAACCAAGCTAAGTAAATGAATCCTTAGAGAACTTGGTTCTGTAATTTTTGATTCAATGGGTTCTGGCTCGCCATCTACATAATGTTCAAGTAGATCATCTTGAGGAATTTGTTTTGCAATAATTATCGATTCTCCCTCTTTATCATATTGCGGTCTACCAGCTCTTCCACACAACTGCTTGTATTCTAAAACACTAATGGGGGAATTTCCACCAAATTTTGAGTTATATCTCAATATACTTGATATAACCACTCGACGGGCTGGAAGATTTACACCAGCAGCTAACGTTGGAGTTGCAGATAGCAACTTTATTTTACCATTTCTAAATTCTGTTTCAATGATTTCACGACAGTTTTGATTGAGTCCAGCATGATGAAATGCCACACCCTGTTTTACAACAGATGCCAATTTTTTAATTAGTTCTGTTTGTTCATTATTTGAGAGTATTTTTTTTGAAATTTTTCCTAGTTCTGCTAATTCTTTGCTGCCCAATTTCTTTTCAATATATTTTCCAGAATCCATAGCAAGTTTGACAGAGCTAGGTCTAGTCATAGCAAATAACAAACTTTGACCACCATTTTTTACAGAGTCTATGCCTAAACCAATTGACGGTAATCCTACACTATCAAAATTTATTTTGTATGATTCCCTTTCTTGGTTTTTTACAGTAAAGTCGTCATACACTGCTTCTGAAAGTGGCACAGGTCGCCATTTACTTTCAACTGGTTTACACTCCAACCATTCTGCAAGTTCATCGTAATTCGTAATGGTTGCACTTAATGCAATAATCTGTGATTTGTTTCCTGCAAGTCCAAGTTTGAATCTAGTTAGGATCATTTCTAGAGTTGGACCTCTTCCCTCATCTCCAACTAAATGAATTTCATCACTTATCACGAGTCCTATATCATCAATCCATGACGGACTAAATCGCATTAGAGAATCCATCTTTTCGTTTGTAAGAATCAAAATGTCAGAATTTTTTAATGTGTCATCCGAATCAAAATCTCCTGTAGAAATTGTTACTTTGATTTTACGATCAAGCTTTGCGGTTTCTAGCTTCTTAAATTCTGAAAACTTTTCAGCGGCAAGGGCCTTCAAAGGACTGAGATAAACAATTTTTGTTTTATGTTTTTTAATGTGTTGGATTATTGCCAAAATGGCAATGAGTGTTTTTCCACTTGCAGTGGGTGCAGAAACAAGAATATTTTTCCCATCAAGAACTCCTGCTTTGATGGCATCTTCTTGTGGGGGGTAAAGTTCTGTATAGCCTTGGGATTTTAAGAAATTAATTATGTTAGGATCAAGAGGTAATTCATCAATTTTCATCTTACCGTGTTGTAATGACCTGGTTTTGACTCATAAATAGTTGCATCTCGGACCATTCTACGAATATAATTTCTAGCTTCTTCTTCGTTAAATTTCTCTGATTTTACAAGCTCATCAACAAATGTTTGTTCTAGTACTGGTGACTGCGGTTCACCCTCAAGTGATTTTAGAATTTCCATAAACGTAGCCAATTTTGAAACTTCGCTACGAGGGCGACCCTGTAGCACGCCAATGTCAATCTTTCCTGTGTTGACATCTATTCCCGCATTCTTCAACATTTCATTGAATAAGTAAATTGCCCTATCTGCATCATCTTCCTCAACTTGATTTTTCAACAAAATCCTTGCTCGTGCAGTAGATAATCTAATTAGTCCTTCTAGTTGTCTTGGTGTTATCGTGATCATTTTTTCTTTATCTTCGCCTTCAACGCTTCTCATTTTAAGATAGAATTCCATTATCTTATTTTCAGCTTCTTTTGTAAGAACTGGATCATTTTGTTTTGCATATGCCAAATATTTTGTAAGAATATCTACATCTATAAGCGAAGTAGTGTCAGTTCCAGACGTTCCATGCTGACTTAGTATATGCTGCGCTATCTGTCTATCTTTTTCCTTATGTGGGATATCTCTTACAACAAAGATCAAGTCAAATCTTGTAAGAAGTGGGATTGGAAGATTTACATTTTCAGTTAAATTTTTGAATGGATCATATTTTCCAAACATGGGGTTTGCCGCAGCCAATATTGAGGTTCTTGCATTAAGGGTCGCAACTATACCACCCTTGGCTATGCTTGCTGACTGTTGTTCCATCACTTCATGTAGAGCGCTTCTATCCTCTGGTCGCATTTTGTCGAATTCGTCTATACAAACTAGACCTTGATCACCAAGAACTACAGCCCCAGCTTCTAGCATGAAAATTCCTGAAGCATCACGCACAACGGCGGCAGTAAGACCCGCAGCAGTAGAGCCTCTTCCTGACGTATATAGTCCTCTAGGAGCAATCCTTGCACAGAACTTTAGCATTTCACTTTTTGCAGTACCCGGATCTCCAACAAGAAAAACGTTGATGTCTCCTCTAACTTTTGAGCCATCTGAAAGTGCTCGTTGTGTTGAACCGACAATCAACAAAAGAATAGCTTCTTTGAATAACTCATGCCCCCGAATATGCGGTGCAAATGACGCAATCAATCTATCATAAATATCTGGGTTTTTTGATAACGTTCTTATTATTTTCTGTTCATCTGGGGAAATTTCTTCCCTTTCTGTTCGTCTTGTACCTTTAATTCCCCTGCCTCCAATAAATTCAATATTATTTCCATCCATTCGTAGTCTGTAAAGCGCGCTTTCAGATTGTTTTACTCCAGATACTCGTTCCTGCTCAATTCTGACAATTCCAGTTAAAATAATTCTATCACCAGGACGTGCATAATCCACCAAGTCCTGCTTCATACTGACGTTCACATAGTGAGGCAACTGCCCTGGTGGAAGATCCTCAGGCAATTCCTGCAATCTAACTATTTGAAAATCTATGAATCTACTTTCTTCAGCCACTATAGCTAAATTGGTATATGGACACTTTGGACTCTGACATTTTACAGCTTTATCCAAGCTCATTCCATCAAGCAAAGTAAATTTTGAGATGTGTTTATCAAGACACTTGTAAGTTAATTCTTTAGCCAGCGGTTTTACTTCTGAAGCTCTTACCACCATGCCAGATACACTTGTCATCTTTGTGATTACTTCAGAGTTAATCTGACGTAAACTTCGTTCAGCAGGAAAGTTTGCTATACGTGCACGTATGTCATGTTCGATCTTTCTTGCATATTCCGGGAAACGTTCTTGTAATATTTCCTTAATAGCTCTTGAAAATGCATTGAGAATCTCGTCAGGACTTTCAACGAACTTTGATTCAATAAATGGAACCGACACCAAGTCATTAAAATCTACAACAATGTACTTTGCTCTTTTTGGCATCATTTGATCAATTTGTTCAACATAAGAAAAAGATCCTGTAGGATCTTTGAACTGCGTTAGAAATTCCTTTACTTTGTCTGCAAGTGCTGATTCTGTTTGTGATTCCTCTGCAGTCATTTTTTGTTACCTAATATTGTTTTAGAAAACTTTGTGCTATTATCGTGAAGGTTATTGTAGAATTCACGTTCTTCTACAGACAGTTTCTGAGCAATCTCAGCTGTCAGTTTGGATGCATCTGCAAGACGAATTATTTTGGTTTGCCTAGTTCTAAGTAGTTTGTTTAGCATGCTTTCAACCCTGTCATAATCTTTTTCAGGCAATCCTTTCATGTACGATTTCAACTTTATGTAAAAATGAGGATCAGCTTGTTGTTGCACTTGAAGTGTCGACAGATCAAATTGACCTAACATTATCTCCTTTTCAACAGCCTGTTTTAATTGTACAAGCATATCTACATCTTGAATTTCAACATGTTTTTCAGATTCTAAAACCTCTGCAACCCATCTAGGAATATTAAGAATTTCACCCTGTTTTCCTTCAATTGAAATGCCTGAAACATCTAATTTCAGATCTTTTTTAAATTCCACTTTAACATCCTTTAGACTATTTCCTATCGAATGCATGTGTACCAGTTCAGACATTTCCAATGGATCTGTAACACCATTGAACCATTTAATGGATACGATCGATCAAATGAATTTACAAAAAGCTTTGATCATTTGATCCTTTATGTCATTTATTAACAGGACAGGCAGGTTAAGATCCAATGTCGCCATCAAGCGTTATGTGGGTAGAGAAATACCGTCCCCAGAAAATATCTGAATTGATAAATCAAAAGGAAATTGTGGGCAGTATTAACTCTATGTTGAAAAACCAGTCTGAATTACCTCATCTTTTATTTTCAGGTTCGGCCGGAGTAGGAAAGACTTCTGCTGCACTTTGTGTATCAAGAGAGATCCTGGGTAAACATTGGCGGGACTATACTTTAGAGCTTAATGCATCTGATGAGCGGGGAATTAACATGGTAAGGGAACGTGTAAAAAAATTTTCACGGTTTGCAGGATTAGATACAGAAATTCCGTTTAAAATAATAATTCTTGACGAGGCAGATGAGATGACAGCAGATGCACAAACTGCACTTAGAAGGATAACTGAAGACACTGCAAAAATTTGCAGATTTATTTTAATTGCAAATAATTTATCAAAAATAATTAAACCTATTCAAAGTAGATGTGTTGTATTCAAATTTACTAAGATTTCAGACAAGGAAATTCTCTCTCAATTAAAATCCATTGGTAAAAAAGAGAAGATTAAGGCAGATGAAAAAGGATTGAGTGCTATATGTGATTATACTGATGGCGATCTACGTCATGCAATTAATATTCTTCAAGCAGCTGCAAGTTCAGGAAATGTAACCGAGTCAGTTGTCAAATCAGTGGTTGGATTAACTAAAACAAATGATGTTCAAGATGTTCTAAAATTAGCCCTTGATGGAAAGATTTCTGATGCAAGGGACAAAATGATAGAACTGATCAAAGTTTATGGAATGTCAGAGTCAGATTTTCTAAAATATATCAATCAAGCAGTTTTTAATTCCAAAGCCAACAACCTTGAGGGAATGTTAGAGACAATTGCAAAGTATGATTACAGAATTTTGGTAGGTGCTAACCCTGAGATTCAGCTGTCAGCACTATTAGCAGAGTTAACAAAATTTGGGAAATAACAAGCGCAGAGAGAGGGATTCGAACCCCCGCGTGCTTGCACACACAGGCTCTCAAGGCCCGCGCTCTACCAGGCTAAGCGACCTCTGCAAAAATCAGTTATTATGACTGGTTAAAATTTGTTTTAAAGAAAAAAAAACGTTAGAAATTACTTTCTAAACAATTCCTTTGCTCGGTACATCATGATGTGAGTGTGGGTTTGCTGCTCCAGAACTTAGATTTTGGTAAGTTCCTGCAGCCTTTTCGTGAAATTCCTGTAAGCCTTGGTCCACTAATACCGCTTGTGGGGGACAAACTGATACACATGCCATACACCAGATACAATCATGTTCTCTAATTGCATCAGCCTTGTCTGTGTAATCTAATCTCTCTTCTTTCTCAGTAGTACCTAGACCTTTCCATGTTGTCTTATCTTTCACTGCATCTATGCCTGAAATGTCCTTGTCAGTTCTGTACCATTGAAATATTTGTACAGGACATGCCTCAATACATGCACCGTCTGCGATACAAGAATCCCAGTCATTTGCCACCATAGTACCTGTTATACCTAGAGGAACCATCTTCTCTTTGTGCTTTTTATAGTCAGCAAGAACTTTTTCGTCCTTTGATGCTTCAACTAGCCCTTGAGATGGCCAAATCCAGTGAAAATTTTCGCCGTCATCCAGTGCAATCTTTCCGATCGGCTTTTTGTCTCCTTTACAGAAGTCCTCTTGAATTGGCATTAAGAATTCTATTTTTAGATATTATTTAAATCTAGACAAATTTAGTTATTCCTAACTGGAAATTTTAAAATTTTTAGTCATAACACCATTTTTCATTTTTCCTTACGTTCATATCGTTTCATGATGGTTTTTGATTGTTGGATATTATCAAATATGATGTTTATAGCGGACCAAATATTGGAATTTTTACCAGTGTAAATGACAAATTTGTTTTTATTCCAAATGGATTTGCCAAAACTAAGGCTGAGAATTTAGCACGCTATCTTCAAACTGAATATCTTATGACGCCTGTTGCCAACACCAGATTACTTGGTATTCTAATGGTTCTAAACAATCATGGAATACTTTTACCTAAAACATCTTCTCCAGATGAGATCGCAAATTTACGAAAATGCACTGACTTGAATGTAAAAATATTAGATACGAAATACAATGCCCTAGGAAATTTAATCTGCGTTAATGATAAGGGCGGAGTTATTTCTCCCATTATTGAAAAGGAATTCATCAAAGAAATTGAGGATGTTTTAGATATCGAAGTGATCCAAAAGAAGGTTGCTGGATTTCATCAGGTTGGTGCTGTAATGGAGGCTAACAATCTTGGAGGTATTATTCATCCTGAGGCAGATGAGGAAGACATTAAAAACTTTTCAAATGTTTTAGGTGTTAACCTTGAACCTGCAACAATAAATGGAGGAATTCCATTTGTTTCCTCTGGCATGTTAGCAAACAGTAATGCTGTTGTAGTTGGCAACTTAACAAACGGCCCTGAAATTATGATGCTAACAAGAGCATTTACAAATTAAGAACGTCTTTTGGGCTTGTAACTAAGTCGTCTAAAGAAATTTGCTTTTCTGTTCTATCCACCATATTTCTTAAGACAACTTGTTTCTCTGAAAATTCTTTGGGCGCGAATATAACACAAAACTTTGAGTTTGCTGACATTTCCATCTGTTTTTTTAATGACTTTGCAGTTAAATCGATGTTTGTTGATATTCCAAGTTTTCGTAGTTTTGAGACGCAATTAATTGCATCTGATTTTAATTCGTCATTTACGTAGAGTACAGATATTGTATCAGCAGGTGGAATAGAAGAAATGCCTTGATCATCAAGGCGTAGAATAATTCTTTCTACACCTCCCGCTACTCCCGTAGCCCCTAAATCATCACGACCAAACGCATTTGGTAGACTGTCATACCTTCCACCACCTACCAACGCACCCAAATCAGAAGTGCTATCGAATGCTTCAAAGACTATACCCGTGTAATAATCAAGACCCCTTACAATACCGAAGTTAATTCTGATGTTATCCACTCCTCTGTTTTTTAGTGAACGATACAGATTACATAATTCATTCCAACTATCTAATAATTCTCTCCAACCACCACCTTCAATTGAAGCATCAAAGCTTTGTTCAATTTCATCCGGTGTTCCCTTAAGATTTGAAAACTCTAATATTTTCTCCAATTTTTCTAGAGAATATCCCTTTTTCTTGTATTCTTGCAGTATTTCGTCTTTTGATTTTTTTTGAATCTTGTCTACAGCTCTGAAAATATCATGAAGTAAGGTGGTTTCATTTGATTCAAAAACATGGTTGATATACGATTCAACTAGTTTTCTATGATTGATATCAATACTGATGTTTTGTAGTTTGAGATTATCAAAAAACCTAGATGTAAATTCTATAAGTTCTGCATCATGTTCTGTGTTTAGGTTACCAAATGTTTCAATGTTCCACTGATGAAAGAATCGATATCTGCCTTTTTGTGGTTCATCGTATCTCCAAACACCACCAAATGAAGAAAATTTTGCAGGCAATTTCAGATTTTTTTGTGATGCAGCATATCTTGTTAGACCAACGGTAAAATCAAATCTTAGTGCTACCTCCCTATCGCCCTTATCTTTGAATTGATATATCTCATCACGAATGGATGGTCCACTCTTTGCTTCTAGCACGGATAAAAGTTCAATCGGTGAAGGTTCAATCAAATCAAATCCAAAAGTTTTTGCAGTATCCAAAAATGTTTGACGAACGAACTCAATTTTTATCATTTCGTCCGTATCGAAGTCCTTCATTCCACGTGGTAGTTCCATTCAAAAAAAAATCGTAAAAAGTACCTTTAAGATTTGCTGTTTACTTTAACTCATTAATAGCAGAAATTTATAAAAAAAGTATGAGCTACAGGTATCTCGAACATTCAACTGACGCATTTATAGAAGTTAAAGCAAAAACCTTAGAAGAAGCGTTTTCGGTAGCTGGAAAATCAGTTGTTGAAACTATAATAGATTTGAAAAACATTCAGGAAATTGAAGAAAAAAATATCAATGTGAAAGGGAGAAACCTCCTAAATCTGTTGTATAACTGGTTGGAAGAGATTGTAACGATAACGATAACTGATGGTTTTGCTATAAAGAATTTCTCTGTTAATATTAAAAAAAATGATGGGTATGAAATCATTTCAAAGATTTCTGGTGAAAAATTAGACCTAAAAAAACATAATTTCAAAATAGAAATCAAGTCTCCCACATTTCATTTAATGGAAATAAAAGAAAACGATGAAATTACTATGCAGTATCTTTTGGACTTGTAAATAATTCAATAGCCATAGACTGGATTGATTTTTCGTTTAATCTCTACAATCTCATTTAGTGTATTTCTTTCTTCAGAGCTTAATTTCTGCGTAAATTGATTTAGCAATTTCTTTGCGTCAGAAGAAGAGGGCAATGTATAGAACACATCTTCTTCAGCGATCTGTCTTCCTATAGTTACGTTTTGAACAGAACACGCCACCTCTTGTCCAACTTTAGCAGAAGTGATGGTTTTGCCATCATGTTGGAGTTGATGTATAACGCCAATTTTTTTCCCATCTTTGTTCATGAAGGAAATTTTCTGACGTAGATTTCCTACATCCACTCTAATACCAAACACTGCAGGGTTGTTATTTCTAAAAACAAAGCCTTTCAGAAAAGTAAACTTGCATATTGGAGTTAGTTCAGCCAAAATAGAATTTTCTTCATCCGCTTTATCATCCTCGACCCATTGTGTGTATGTATCAATTAAACTGTAGATTATTTTATCAGTGAAAACTCTAATATGATTATCTTCCGCTTCAGTTTCAGCATCTTGTAAAACCTTCACATTGAATGATAAAATTACACCCAAATGTCTATCATTTTCCTTCATTGCCATAGCTTCTAGAACATCTCGACGAGTTACTGGTCCTATGTCAGCTTTTGAAATAGGAATTTGTTGGCGACGTAGCATTTCTGTTAAAGCCTCAAGAGATCCAATAGCATCACATTTTAGAATTACTCCATTTGTTTCAGTATTAATAAAAACAGATTGCATCTCATCTTCAATGGATTTTTTAAAACCTTCTATCTCCGAATTATCATTGGTTGCATAAAGTGTACTACCAGGCAAAACACCCTCTAAATCTGGTGATGCTATTTTTACACCAGCAGCTGCTTGTATGTGTTCTACTGGTTTGAATTTATCTCGTGGATCTCTCATTTCGTCTAGTGCCTTTGGCAATAACAAAGCTTTTGGTTTTGTTACAATTACTGAATCTCTTTTTGCGACTATTATAGAATCATCTTTTTTCAACTGACCATCGATTAAAATCACATTTGCTGTAGGACCCAAACCTACTTCGTCATTAACTTCTAATACGATTCCTCGATTGGA
>Ga0207920_1000046_pt1 | contig 17947 bp, 18 predicted proteins | sample DeeseametaMP0204_FD_184218 | JGI IMG/M metagenome (GOLD analysis project Ga0207920, IMG submission 184218) | Marine microbial communities from the Deep Atlantic Ocean - MP0204 (SPAdes) | ecosystem: Environmental > Aquatic > Marine > Oceanic | place: South of Cape Verde, Atlantic Ocean... | reverse complement strand
TGATTATTTTCAAGAAATAAATTAACTTTAATAGAATTATATTTTATTTTTTTTAACTTATCATTTTTAATGATTAAATTAGTATTTTGGTTTTTATCTCTTTTTGACTCATAAATATTAAACCATGTATTATTAACTTTATTATTATATTTTATATCCAAATTAGGTAACCAAACGTTATTTTTAAATTTATTTATTTTATTTTCCATATTACGGATATATTCAGAATCATTTTTTTTCTTTTTTTTCATAATTACTAATTATGGTATTTCTTTATATTATATAAGAAAAATATGAAATATTATAAGAATAAAATAGTTAAAGTTATTAAATGGACAAAACTCAGTTTTTTGGAGGTAAAGAAGCAAGTAGTATTTTAGGAGTTCATCAAAGGACATTATATTTATGGGAAAAAAAAGGAACAATTGAAACAATAAGAAATAAAAATGGAAAAAGATTTTATAATGTACTAAAATATTTAAAAGATAATGGTTTAAATTGTGAAAAAATAAAAAAAGAAAAAGTAAAATGTATAAATCCAGAAGATATTAATAAACTAAAATTAAAAAAAATAAAATTATGTTATGCAAGAGTATCATCAGTTGGACAAAAAAATGATTTAGAAAGACAAAAAGAAGAATTAAAAAAGATTTATCCAAATCACCTTTTAATGGAAGATATAGGGTCAGGAATAAATTTAACAAAAAAAGGATTATTAAAAATAATAGAATTAGCAATAGAAGGAAAAGTAGAAGAATTAGTAATACTTCATAAAGATAGATTAGCCCGTTTTGGATTTGAATTAATCGAATATTTAATAGAAAAATATTCAAATGGGAAAATAATAGTAGTAAATAAAAAAGAAGAAATAGAACCCGAAGAAGAAATGGTAAAAGATGTATTACAAATAATGAACGTATTTGTAGCAAAAATGAATGGAAGAAGAAAATACAAAAAAAAGTTGGAAAATAGAAAATTATCAAAAATTATAAAGAAATAATGCAACTAGTATCAACCCTCATGTTTTTATGTTTTTTACTAAAAAATTTAATTATTTTTTCTTTATTCTTATATCCTTCAAAGAATAAGTAACAAATAAAAACTAAAAAAGTAAGAGTTGTAAAATTTTTAGTTATTTTTTTTAAAAAAGTAGACTCAATTTCTATATTAGTCTCTAGCATTTTATCTACTAGAATTGTTATTATCGGAAATAATATAGACATCATTGAAGGATCAAGATTAAAAAGTATTAAAAGTAAACTTGTTAATGATGTAGTTATAATAGATGATTTATCTGAACTCATAACTCTTAATGAATTATTTTGAGATCTTATACTTATCAATATTTTTTATTATAAATTTTTACTCTTTTATTTGTTTTTTATTTCTTCTTTTTATGATTATTTTCTTAATCCTTTGTTTTATTAGAGGTTTATTGTTTTCACCTTTAGTTTCAAGCGATAAAGATGTAGTATTTTTTTTGGTATTAATTTTCATGTGTTTATTGTTTTTAACTTCAGTTTCAAGAACTGCAGATTTGTGATCTTTTTTTCTTCTTTTTGACTTGAACATTTTATTCCGTAATTCCTTTTCTTTATTCATTTGTTCTTTTAACAATTTTTTTCTTTTATTGTCTTCTGTTTTTTCTTTTATTTTTTTTAGTTTGTCATCTTCTTCTTTTCTGACATTCTCGAGTTCGCGATTAATATTATCCAAACCTTTATTATTTATTTTATTAATATCTAAATTATTTACCTCTAATTTTTTTTTTGTTAATTTCTTCTTAGCTAATTCATCTTTTTTAATTTCTTGATTAAAAATACAGATAGGTGTTTCATTATCTAAATCTATTGTATCTATTAAAAACTTTTGAACTGAATTTAATAAAAAATCATTTATAAATTTATTATATTTAGCAAGTCTACTTGGCACAGTGTAAGAAATAACTAAAAGTTCTAAATCAGTTTTAAAATTTCTTTGAAGTCTAGCATCATATGCAATTATATCACCTTTATTTAAAATCAAACTTACTTTATTATAAAAGTCGTTATTATAATGAGATTCTGGAATGTATTCGAAAATAGTTTTATCCTGAACGAGTGCAAAAACAATTGCTCTTTCATATTCATCTAGACTAATTGATTTTTCATTTTTAAAAAAACCCGAATAGTTGCTAATTACTGAATTATTTATATGATATATTGAATTAGTAAATTTTTTAAAAAAAGGTTCGATTTTAATTTTATTAAGAAGTGTATTTTTATTTTTTAATTCTTCAAAACTTATAAGTTTATGTTTATCTAAATTAAACTTTATACAACCGTTTTTCTTTAATATAAATTCATCTGATGGATAATCTAATACATTAAACAAATTAAGTTTATATAATCTATTTAAAAGATCAACTTCAAACCCGGTCGAATGTGATTTAAGTTTTTCTAAAGAATTTGGGTATTTTTTTTTTCTTTTTTCTTCATAACAAGCATAATAAGACCTTTCATAAGATTGATCTGTTAAATTAAAACCAACTATATCAAATTTAATTTTGTTCAATAAAAAAAAACATATAGTATATAATCCCATGGTAAGCACGAATTTAGGATCATCATTGAGATCATCAAAATTGTAAAGTTTTTTAAAACATTTTAATACACAAGTTGTTGCATCACAATAATCAATTATAGATTTAAAATAGTAACCTAGAAATTTTAATTTGGACAAATTAGTTATTGTCACAATATCTTTACCACAATTTCTTACATATTTTTTATATTTAGTAATATCTTCATTCGAAAAATTAGTTATTGGTTTGCCTTTTATATAAAATAAACTTTCAGTAAATCTATTAATCATAATCATATCTGTTTTTGATCCATAGTATTCTTTATCTAATTTCCCAATATTTATAAAATACGGGTTTAAATTAAACCTTATCACATAGTCATAAGAATCAATAGTTTTACCTATTTTTTCAGTAAAAGGTCTATTACCTACTAATAATATTTTTTTATTTTTAGAATTCAAACCTTTGAGTTTTTCTATAACTTTTTCCATAAATTAGTTTATAATTACGAAAACTTAATTCTTTTCATCATTTGACGCGAATTTTTCCCAATCTTTATCTGTATCAATATCAATTATATTTTCTGATGAAAAATCCATTATATATGGATATATAATATCACCTGTTATAGATTTTTTTTCAAAAACAACAGATGGTTTTATGATATCTATATAACCATTATGAAGATAAGCTTGTGGCAACACTTGACGACATTGATTATATGGTTCTTTCATATCATTATATTTTTCAAATAATGGTTTCAATGCATTATCATTTATTAAATACATTTTGAAAGGGGATTTGTCTAATTTATTTACAGATCTTAAACTGTCATAATTATTGAACTCTTTTATCATTATTTTTAAAGAATCATTTAGATCTTTCATATTTCTATTAGGACAAGTTGGTCTTAATTGAACTATCAAATCCGGTATTCTTTTATTGTTACTTTTTAAAAACTCTAAATAATGATAAACAAATTCATAATCAGTTGAGAAGTCTCCTGAAATTTCTATTGGTCGTAAAAAAGGAGTTTTCGCACCATATTCTCTCGATATTTTGGCAATATTTTCACAATCTGTGCTGACTATTGTTTCATCTATGAATTTACAATCTAGACTTTGTTTAATGGTGTAGTATATTAATGGTTTATCTTTTAGAATTTTAATATTTTTATTTTTAATGCCTTTACTTCCTGATCTTGCCGGTATTAAACCAACTATATACATTTGATTATTTATTGATTTTTTATTTGTCATAGTATTGAAATAATAATAAATTTAATAAATGAACTATTTTACTAAAACTAATTTTATATCATCATCAGTGTATTTCTTTTTACACACAATACATTCTTTCTTAAAGTTAGTTTTATAATTTTGACTAAGACATTCAAGACAATATATATGATCATTATACTTTTTTTCACAAATATTAACAAAGCAGTCATTTTCATCACCACAAATTAAGCATGAAGGTTTATCAATATCATCATTATCTGATATAATTATTTCAATAACTCCTCTTTTGCTAAGATATTTTTTAAGACCAGGGATATCTTCCTTCTCAAATAGTTTATTCAAATAGTTCAATTCGTCTATTTCAAAATTGTATTTTGGTTCATTGTATTTTCGGAAATATTCGTGCTTGGGTTTTTTAACATATATTGGATATCTTTTAGTAAACCAGGTTGCAACCTCTTCATTATTATTTTGAAATGTATTTTTAAAAATAGAGTGGTCACCTGCTTCTAAATTTAGCTTAAATCCTATACTATCTAACCATTTTACTATTTCTAATTTATTATTCCAGCATGCTTTTTCAAAAGCGTAACTATTACAAGCATATATATCAATTGGTGAACTAATCTGATTACAATAATAATATAAATATTTTGCCACATCTAAAGATCCATTTTCACAAGCTGTTCTGAAGTAAAGTTCAAATCTATAATGCATATCGATTTTACCAATTGATTCCTCTAAAATATTTTCAAAAAGTTCTTTGTTATTATTTATACAAGACTCTTTTAATAATTTTTTTACATCAATAAAGTCAGTCATTAATTGACCAGTAAATTTTAACATACTTGATAGCCATTTATATCCTTCAGTTGATTTTAAACTACTCAAAATTAAATCACGGGGATCATTAAATAAGTCTTTTATTTTCCCTGATTTTAAAATTTTTTTATATATTAATTTTATTGTTTTTATTTTTCCAGATTCTAAAGCACCTTTTAAATAATCTCTCCCTCTTTTTCCCAAATCTAATTTTATTCCTGAACTCTTGAAATATTCAAAAGCGATTGATACTTCTTTAGGGTCCCCCGAAGAAAAGGCTTTTTGAATAATTGTGTGTTTGTCTATAATTATTCCCGCCACTAAACATACATTTATAAATTTTATACTCTTATTTACATCTTTAATATCATTATATATCTTTTGTAACTGTGTTTTTTCAATAAATCCTGACATTTGATGAACTATGTCAAATTTATTTAATCTTATAGCTTCTTCTATTACAGGAGTAAAATCTGAATTCATTTCATTATAAATAAGAGTTGCGATAGAGTCTAAATCATTCTTTTTAAGATACTCTCTAATAAGAGTTATCTGACTCATAATTTAAAATTATTAACTGAATAATATTATCAAAATTTTAATAAATATCTTTAATAATATTCATAATCATATTAATTGAAACTTTTAATGTAAAAAACTGAATTTAATGTTTTGTTTTAAGAGATATCAAATGTTCTTTAAATCAGAACAAACAGATTTAAAATTTATTACAAAAGAGAAGGCTTATAATTTTTTAAAAAATACTCCTAAATTATCGAAAACCCAAAAAAGAGATATTTCAAATAATAAAGAACTACATCAAGATTATGAATTCCTTGTTATTTTTCCTGATAAACTTAATCATGAAATTTTATTAAAAGCTTATGATTTGAATCAAAAAGAAATTAATTATTTAATTGACATAATTCCTGAATCAGAATTGACAATTTATAGAACACAGAAAAATAATTTACCAAATAATTTCTTTGGTTTTAATATTGATCGTGATGTTTTAAATGCTATGATAGAATCAAAATCTGTATCATATCAAGACATTGACAGATTATTCAATTATGGAGACATAATAAAAATTCTTAATAATTATTCTCTTGATTATAATTTTATAAAATCTCATTTTTATGATTTAAATATGACTGAAATTTATAAGACTCAAAATTTAATAACATTTGCTCATAAACATTGTGACAGAGTAAATTGGAAAAAAATGTCTAAATATCAAAAAATTCCTGCTATTTTATGTAAAAAAGTAAAATCTGTGATTCATTGGAAAATTTTTAATTGTGATCATTTTTCAGAAGCATCAAAAATAGAATTTAAAAACTATATTAATTGGAATATTCAAGATATTGATCTTTTATCGGAAGACACAATTATTAAACTTCATAAAGAAAATTATATCTCAGATAAAAAAATAGCACATTCTAAGAATGAAAATTTAATACTTGGCATTTTAAATGAAAAACAATTAAGTTCAAATATTAGTAATATATTTTCTATACCAAGATCTGAATTTATGGCTATTGAGCTTTCTGTTTTTAAATCTATGAAAAATAGTAAACTATTCTGGAATAAAGTTTCTGAAATAGAGTTATCTGAAAATGCAATAAATTTTTTTGGTGAATTTATTAATATTAAGTCTCTTCCAAATTATAATATCTATTCTGATAATTTTATTGATGAGAATAAAAATAAAATAGATTGGGATAAATTTAGTCAAAATACTAATATAATAAATGTAGAATTTTTTAAAAAGTTTTCTAAATATATTAATTGGGATAAACTTTTTGAAAATCCACACTTCCCTGATAATTTGAGACTTATTTTTAAGAATAAAGTTAATGTGGACTATCTTAATACTTTTGATAATGAATGGTTTAAAAAAACAAAGAAATGTAGAGCAGATATATTATCTAGATATTATACAATTAAAAATTTATCAGATGGTAAAAACTTTAATGTTATATCATTTGTGGATGACTACAAAAAAACGAAGTTAATGATAAATCATAATAGATCTTTTAATTCAGGAACACGCAGTCATTTTGAAAAAGACACTTTATTTGAAATAGAATCTAATATTGATAATTGTTTTTTAAATAAAGATTACACTTTAAGAATAACAAATGGTACAATAACTAAATAGATTTTATTTATGATACAATATCTTCTACATCTTCATCTGAATACTTATTTTTAGGGAGAAATAGTTTCATGGTTGTTCCTTTATTTAATTCAGATGTAAATTCTATTTTTCCACCCAACAAATGAGCAAATTTTGAACTTAAATACAATCCCATACCGTTTCCTTCACTCAGACTTTGGTGGCGAATAATTTGTTTAAAAAGTGTTTTTTTATATTCAGGTTTTATGCCACAACCTGTATCCTTAACGTAAATAATTATATAATTATCTTGATCAATACTTCCCACTTCTATATACCCTGAATCAGTAAATTTATAAGCGTTATGAATGAAGTTAATAATTATTTGGACTACTCTATTTATATCTGTTATAATATATTGATCTCTATTTTTGATTATATTTAATGCTACTTGATCATTATGTTCTTCTATTTTATAAGTCATGCTTTTAAAAACTGTATCTAAAATATAATTAATATTAGATTTAACAATATTAATATCTATGATACCCTCTTCGACATGTCTTAAATCTCTTGCATCTTCGAAAATTTTTGTTAAAAAATTACAATTACTCAATACAGAATCTAATCTTACTTTCATATTGGATATAAAAGATTTTGTTTCATCATGCATATTTTTAGGCACTTCAACTATTGGCCTTTCATCGATTTCTTTCTGAGTCATTCCATAAGTTGTTAATACATTGTCTAGTTTAGAAATACAAACCTTGACATTTAAAACTATATTATGTAATGGTGTACGACCTTCGTGATTTAGAGTTTTAAAACGAAACTCTATATTTTCCCTTTTTTCTTCTGTGTTTTTAATTTCTCTCAAGATAACACACATGATTATTATTACAACAATAGTAATAACCAAATTAAAAATTATAAGTAGAATTGTTAGACTTTCTGTTGAATTTTTAAAATCGTTTGATTCAACTTGATCAGAGTATTTAAAACCTATTCTAAATTTAGTATTATCCTGTAACATTAAATCTCTGAAATTAGTTCGAATGGTAGGTCTACTAAGTTTTAATAAACTATCTTGATCATTTGCCACAGAAAAATATCCTGATGAGGGTTTGTACATAATTTTCTTTTGTTTAGTAATATTATCTATTATTAAAACATAAAATTCTAAATCATGAATATCCTTTTGAAAAGAATCTTCTAACAGATTTAGAGAAGTTTGAATAAATTCCCTAGCAAGAATAGCGCTATAAGATACTCCAGGACTTTTATTCAGAATTTTATTTTTAGACAAAAGTTCATCAAAAGAGTTGGCTGAAATATTACAGCCTTTTGAACAAATCATTTCACCAAGATAAAAACCATTGTCAAACTCATCCAAACTTGACAAAAAATTAATTGGTCCTGCTACATAAAAAGTAGAAAGATTCCTTATTTTTTCAAAAAAAGAAAGTGTTGAATTTATTGATAAAAGATCTAATCCAACTATATTCATTATATTAATTGGATCTTGATTATAGATAGGCACATAATAACTTCTATTTGCTCTTGGTAAATCACCTGCACTATATATTCGATATGTAGTATTTAAATCGGCCATTCCAAAAGTTTCATGTGACACCACTTCATCTTGATAAACAATTGGTGAGTATCTAAAATTTGTAATTTGTTCTTTAAAAGGATTCTTATCAATATTACTGAATATTGGAAAATCATTAAAAGGTATATTTTTGATTCCAGAGTTATCAAATGAATTAGATATTACTTGACCTTGAGTATTGAGATTATACTCTAAGTTTTTTAATACAAACTCCAATGTAGTAATTATAGAATCTGATATGGTGTTAATTCTACTTATAGTAATTGAATCTAAATCATTTCTTCTATTATCAATGATTGAGACAGTAATTGGTATAAATATTATTTGAATAATGATTACAACAAATAAAATGTATAAAATATTCCTAAATGTTAGGAAAGAAATTCGTTCTTTCATCTTAAATTTCTAAATAAAAGTAAAAGGTCAATTTTTTATGCATATATTTTTATCTTTCATAAATTATGAATAGTCTACATCCAATAATTTATATATTTTTAATAGTATTCTTTTCTCTCATTGCAAATAATTGTCTCAACATAGTAGCTCTTGAGAAGAATAAAACTAACACAAATATGTGTCTATTATCTGGCATAAGCTTTGGTTTAACTATATACTTGTCTTATTTGCTTTTCTCACATCCATATCCTTCACGTTATGATCGTTTATGGGGAGTGATGAGTTTTATCGTTTTTACTCTTTATGGTGTAATATCGTCAGATTCACAAATAACAAAAAAAGAAGTATTAGGTTTAATAACAACTATTTATGGTATGATTATTATCTATAAAGAACAATAATAAATAATAAATAATAAATATTAGGTTAAAATTATAATTGTTAAAAAATTGAATTTTTGGACAGACTCAATAGTTTGTTTTAAGACTTGCCACGCACAGCAACCAATTTGTTGAGCAATAAGTCCTTGAAAGTTCATTTTCACAACAAACAAAATGGAACAGTCCAACAACAATGGTGCGATTGCCTTGACCGGCCTCATTGCCATTGCTCAAATTGTTTTGGGGGCTTTGAGTTTGAATGATTGTGATTACGGTGCCGAATTTTCAATCGTGTCTGGTTCCATTGGGATTAGTTTGGGAGTTCTTTTCCTGATTGGATTTTGCATTGGTTCGTGCTTCAGCAATTGTGGTGGAGGTGATGTTGAAACAACCGGAAAAAAGGGAGGACTTTGCATGTTGGTTGCAGGGTGTATCACCTACTTTGTGATGCAATGTATCACACTATCTGAAATTGTGAATGCTCCCGAAGAATGTCCACATGAATTCAAAGTTTCAATGACTGTTCTTGCATCAATTCAAATCGGATTCATCTGTTTCGCAATTTTGATCGGACTGTGTTCAAGTGTTGTATTCTGCTTGCCACAGTAAATTAGTTGTTTCTACATTTTGTTTATTACATTAATTTTTTTATATTTTTTTAATATTTATTTTAATTATTTAATGAAAAATTAAATATTTACTATAGATATGATAAATGCACATCCTATGATTATGATAACAATTATAATTTTAATAAATTTAGTAGCATATGATAGACTTTATAGATATACAAAAACTAAAACTTCAAAAGATATATTAAGTTTCTTTTTTGCAATGATATTGGGTTTATATTTGACTTATATGATGTATAAAAATCCTTATCCAGATAGATATAATGTAATATGGAGTATAATGTCTTATATTGTTTGGTTTTTATTTACAGTTATAACTTCTGATAATAAAGTGAACAAGGAAGAATTTATAGGTTTTATACTAACTTTAGTTGGCATGATATTTACATACAAAAATATTAAAATATAAATTTAAAAATAGTAACCTTTCTCAAAACCAATGACAGCACATCCAATTCTCATTCCTGCATTGCCAGATACTAAGCTCTCTTTATCATTTCCTTCACCTAAATCATCTTTATCTTTATGTATAACAATAGATCTACCAATTATAAAACTTTTTTTTGTTGGTCTTAAACTAATTTTGTCGTCATAAAAATAATAATTAGCTTCTCCTTTATTATTTGAAATAATATTACCAAGATCACCAACATGTCTTTCTTTTGATTTAGGACTGCCATGATCTTTTTTATAAGGATTAAAATGGGATTTACAAGATCCACAACCATCAAGTAAATTTCCTGCTTCATGTATATGAAATCCATGTTCTTTATTTTTACCAAGTCCTTTTAAATTTACTTCTATCTTTATTTTATCTTTTAGTTCTTTAAAAAGTATATAACCTTTAATTTTTTTATCAAAAACAGCAATTCCAGAAACTTTCATATAAATAATTAAAATAAATTAAATTTAATACTATCGGAGGTAAAACGAAAGATAGTCACTTTAATATTTTTAGTTCGATCTATTTCTATTAAATCAGCTTTATTTTTGTAGTAATCTCTTATAAAATAATATATTTTATACTCTCCAATTCCTTTTAAAATAAAGTCATCTAATTGACTCAACCCAAACCAACCAACAGAATTATCCATAAGTTTTTTTCTTATATCATTTCTAAGCATATGTGGATTAGGTGGATAATTAATATGATCCGAATATGAATATACTATTCTAAGAGTATCACTTTTGTCTAATATTTGAGTTATAGTATTAATAGATTTAAGCTTGCTGACTTTATTATTAAATTTTATATTTTCCAATCTATTGAATTTTGGAACATACAAACCACTCGTTTTAGTATTAACATAGTATGTATCTTCCATATTATAAAGATTAATTGTTTTTGTTTTTTTTATGTAATGAAGAGGACCCATGCTATATATTTCAAGTATATTAAAATCATTTTGTTTAGTTATATAAGTAAAACTTATTGCGAATGCAACAAAAAGTAAAGAAAAAAAGACTCTCATTTTTAAATTTTGGCTATGATAATTAAACAAATCAATTTTTATTGTTATTAATTAATATAACTTGGCAAATTTTCAATATCATGGTAACCAGAATAATCATTATTATCATAATAATCATAATAATCTTCATTATTTAATGAATAAGTTGGAGATGGAGTGTTGGATCTAGAAAGAGGTGTAAAAACTGTTGGAGTTTTAATATTCATTAAACTATTTATAATCTTGGTGGATCCTGAATTAGTTGAAAATATATTTATTAAGTGTTGGTGTTCACTGCTTTCCAAAAAGCTTTTAACTTTAGGATACAACAGATCAAAAATCTGAACTATTTTATACACATCTTTATTTTTAATTTCACCAAGATTCATTAAACCAATTTTAATGTCAGTTATATCGGGTGAGTTTATCATAAGTATATTATTTACTCCTTGCACATTTAAACTTTTAACACAATAATGGAAAGCATCAATAGTAGTTTTATATATATTATCTATTTTAAGATCATTTAGTAGTTCAATTAAATATTCACATATATTTTGAGTATTTGATTTTATATTAGGAGTTATTAACAATAATGCATATCCCTTTAACAATTCATTTCCATCTAGATCTTTGCCTAAATAATTCACCAAAAAATCTATTATTTTTTTAGATTGGCAACTTATAGCTAAATTCAGCATTTCAGTACCAGTATTTTTATCTAGAGAAGGAATTAAATTTTTGTTTAACATCCAATTAAGAGTTGAATAATTATCTGAACCAATAACTATATCACTTAATTGACAAAAATCAATATCTCTTTTAAAAGATTTATCAATTTCTAAAAATATTTCTGCACACTCTATATTTTCTTTTAAAATTAAATCTTTAAGAAATCCTTTATAAACATCTATATCAAAACCTAAATTTAAAAGTAAAATTGTAATATCTGGATTATTATGAACACATGAGACCATAAAAAGATAAGATATTCGATTAGTAATAATTTTTGTTGAAAAAATAGTGTATTCATTTACATCTTTTAAGCCTAATCCTAAATCACGGAGTTTATCCAATGATAAAATAAATTCCAAAACATCTCTAAAATTATTAATTATTAATTGTTTTACAATGTCATTATTTTCCAATTTAGACATACATGGATAAACTTCATATTTCTTGCAAAGTTCATACACATAATTTACTGCTTCTATTTTACCTGATAAACAAGCTGAATAAAAACAATCAAGCAATGTTTTTTTAATATAATCTTCTTTATTATCAGAATAAAGTTTTTTGAATAAAAACTCAATGCATTCTAATTCTCCTATTAGACACAAATTTTCTAATATTGAATCATTTACTTCTAAATTTAATTGACCACCTAAAGTATTTGTTATTGTCCATATTTTTTCTATTTTTTTTAAGTCACCACTTATACATGCTCTTTTTAAAGCATCATCAGGTGAAAATAAAGTGTCATAAAGATATTGTTTTTGTATAAGGTCCAAAACCATAATATATTAATTAAAATATCTGATCTAATCAAATTTTACTATATAAATTAAACCATAACAAGCTCATTATTTATAATCTCAAATTTTGGATCATTTACTATTTCATCTATCATTAAGACTAATTTATCTTTTTTCCAATAAGACTCTGCTGTTGAAAAATAATTTGTAGCAAATTTATTCTTAATTCTTTTTGCTAAGCTCTTTTTTAAATCTAAACTATACACATTAAAGTAAGGGATTTTCCCATGAATATTTCCCATTATATAGAGATATTTCCCATTATTTGTCAATGAGGCGTCTGTATGAATAGTTTCTTTATTAAAGACATTATCTTTTAATGGTATATCGATTACAATTTTCTCCAATAAGTTTATAATTATTGGATTATCATTTCTAGACTGTTTAAGGACTATAAATTTAGACTCATCGCCGAGTTTTTCATTATCTGAGAAATTCATAATACTTTTATTTTCTTTATTATAATTGTAAATCAAGTAACAAAAAACCTCTTTCTCAATATTATCCATAATCTTGATTATCACTATTTGATTTTTATAAATTTCAAAAATAAAGTTTTCACCTGGTGATTTATGAGAAAAATCAGGATTTGTCAAATCTTCCAATGCAAATTCAATTTGATTGTAATCCAGTTTAGATCTATTTACAATTCTAATAATATTATCTGAATCTAAATATAATCTTTCTCTTTTTTCAGAATTTGGAAAATCTATTAATCTTATTAAGTTATCATCAAGATAAAGATCACTCTCACCATAAATATAAATTTCCTCTGTTTCCATAACTAAAAAATAAGGTTGTTCTATCTCAAAATTGTATTTAATAAAATAGAACATATTCGCATCATTTTCTTCAACTTCTATACCTAATAACCCTTCTTTAATATTGTAATTGTTATTCCAAACTGATTTATGGCAATTAAAGTAATTTATATAAGATTCATTATGAATTCCTTCATCGCCATTATATAATTTTGGTTTTATTTGCTTTGATTCATCTAAATTTACAAATAAAGTATCACTATTTAACTCATCTCTTATTATTATATAATCTAAACAATCTTGTTGAATACTAGATACATTAACATCTTCTTTATCTTTTGGTAATTTTAAATAACATGATAAAACAAGCTCATTACTCATTTTAACTATTACCTTTGCATATTTATTTTTTTTATCTTTATAGTATTTAATACAAATATACACACAAACTGTTTCTGATGACATTAATTCTTCAGAATAAGGTGTTCCTTCAAATAAAGATAGATTTAAACCATGTGGATTTAAAACCAACATAAATAATATTTCAAATAATTAAACAAAAATCAATTTTAGTTTGATGGCTCAACAAAACTCTTAATATAAGTCATCTTATCTTTATCAAGTCTAACTTTTAATATCATTCTTTGATATCTATCATATTCATTTCTGCTTACTTTGTTATTTTTACAATTTACTAACATAGTATCAAAAGATAATTTTGATTCCCAATTTATATCTAACCATATACCTTTATCACTTTTAAAATCAGATATTTTATCAACTAAAATATATTTAATAGAATCTTCAACTAAATTTATTTTTAGATATAAAATTTCTTTATTAATAATTAGTATAAGTTTATTTTCTCCATTAGTTTTAAACTGTTCTGGAACGAAAGTATGTTTTGTAAATTTTACATTTGATTTATTTGAAATATCGTACAAACCAAATAAATTGTCTATTTTACTCAAAATATAGTATTTATTATTTAATCTAAAAACATCTAATTGAAAACTATGAAACTTTTCAAATTCCATAATTTTATATCCTCCTTGATATAGTTCACCTTTTTTATGACACGGTTTTTTAACTTTTTTTTCTCTTCCAAAAAACTTCTCCTTATAAACTTTGCCTATTGTTTTAACTTGAAAAATAACTCCATATGAATATTTTATCTGAGAGGTATTTAAAATTTTTAACTCTCCCATTTAAGTTAATAGAAATAAGAATTATTATCAATTTTATTATTCGTCAAGTTTCTTAAGATGGATGGCTACAACTTCTCCAACTTGTTTTTCAACCTCTTCTGGAAAGAAAGATCTATAAACTTCTAAAGCCTCTTTTTTATCTTTAACTCCAGGAAGTAGATCTTCTAATTTTTCTTTATCAATTAAATCTTTGAAAGTTTTATATTTCTTAATATCTTTCACTTCTGTTGGTGCAAGCTCTTTATTGTTAATCCATACTACTTTGTCACCTTTTCTCATTTTTAAGAATGAACCTCTTCCCAATCGACCTTCAATTTTCTTTTTGTTTTCTTTAATATAAGAAAACCATGGTTCCTTTACTCCTCTATAAAAAACTTGCCTTAAAAATTTAATTTTTATAGCAGCATATTCGCCTTCAATTGGATTACCTTTATTAAAAGATTCTAATATAGTTTTACCTTCTTCTGTTTTTTTTACACATGGCATATAATCTTTAACTTTTTCTTTTTCTAAAAACTCTTTAAAACTTTTATAAATAGTTATGTCTTCTATTTTACATTCAACATTCTTGGCTTTGGTTTTAAAAACTAAAAGTTCTCCTTTTTTCATAGATTTAATTTTTTCATTCACTTTTCGACCTTCTATTATTTTTTTACCATCAACAATATAATCTAGAAGATCACAATCTTTTGGACTTATGAAACCTAATTTATGTTCTATTTTTTCTATTTGTTTTTTACTCATATACTCTTATAAATAAATTAAATTTAAATTTTAAACTATACTTAATTTATTAGATGTTTTATTTTTAATTTAAAGATGAATGCATTATTTATCTAATATACATGGAAGTTTTTAAACGAATGAAAACTCAAGATGAGTTGAGAAATAATGATATTAATTTTAATGACAATTATTATGATAATAACAATCATTCCGATAATGACTTTATAAGAAGTCAACATGAATCAAGTTATGCAAAATATTTTAGATTTCAATACAATTCAGTCGATAATGTTCAAAGTGAAATTCAGTTAAAAAGAGAATTAGATATGTCTAAAAAAATAATAGATAATGATACTGCAAATAAAGAAGAAGACTATTCTGTTTTTTCTTATATTGAAGAAAATGTAGAGAAAAATATAATAGATATTCCAATCAGCTTCAATTTATATAGAGATTGTTATTCTACAGCACACAAATTTTTAGAATATGATATGATAGGTAGATTCTTTATTTTAGTTAAACATAATCCTTTTAAAAACTATCAAGAATATGAATATCTTTCTCATACTTATATTGTTTTCGAATCGAGTGGAAATAAAATTGCATCATATTCGTTAATTGACTTACTTTTTTTATCAAAATTACAAAATATAGAGATTATTGAAGAAAAAATAGATGATGAATTTTATTTAAAAATTCCATTAAATATATTTTTAGAATGTTATAATGGGTTTTATCCCAAGTTTTTATCTGAATATCATGATTTTAATATAATATTTAAAAATGTATATAAAAATAAAGATATTAAAATGGAGTATTCAGGTGTAAATCTAGATTTTAATATTAAAAATAAAATCATAAAAAATAATGATATGTTTGAATTCCTTATTCAAAAAACAAAAATTACTGCACATCGTGTTTACAATAAATTGCCATTATATATTAATGGTTTAAATAATTTTTTTTTGATTCAATTTATAGATTCTAATAGTGCATCTTATAATAATATATTATTGAAAGATTGTAATATCTATTACAAAAACAACGCGAAGGTGATTACACCTCTATTTAAGGTGCATGAAGATATGATAAAAAAAATGGATATTTTTGGGGATACAAATTATTTTATTCCATTGACATATGATTTGACTTATGATGAGGGAATAAAAAGATTTTTTAATGATCCATTATCTAATATGACAGGATTAAATACTGGTAGTAACCAATTTTATATAACTTTTAATTTTAATTGTGAGACGCCTAAAGATATTTGGGTAGTTATAACAAGTTTTGCAATAAACACTTTTATCTGTTATGAACGGAAAACAGGATTACGCTTTTTAATTTAAAAAGTATCTATTTTTTTTTTCTATAAATAAATCAACATCTAATGTTCGTCAAGATTATCTAACTCTTGGTAAAAAGTAGAAGCAAACATTCGAAGAATGTTCACACCAACGGTGTATTGACCACGCATGTCAGCATTAACTTCTTCTTTTTCATTGTTGAAATCATCAAAACAATCAATATATGGACAAGTGTCAAGTTCATTGATATAATTGAGAGGATGATCCTGTTTTTGTTTATCACCACCAACACATGCAAGGAACACAAGATGGTTGTGTTGAGGATCGCGTTCATGAAGAACCAAGTTTTTAAAGCGAGCTTTATCATCCAAACCTGTTGTTGTAGATGGCGCACCATCTGTACCAATAAAAATGAGTTTTGTCACTTTTTCTGATTGAAGTTGACCATTGGCATCTAGTGCATGATGATAGTTCAAAATGGGATAAAGAGTGTCATACAGAGGTGTGTAACCATATTTAAGAGTAGACAATGCTTTGTAAACGAATTGATGACCATTCTCTGGATTGAGTTGTACCATCTTATGTGAGTCATTCAGAGTTGAAAAATATACAGGCACATTGAGAGATAAAGCCCATTCTGCAACTTCAGTGAGACGATCACGTTGTTCAAGGTATCGGGGTTGAGATTCGCCTTGATCAGTTGCCCACATTGATCCTGAATCATCTGCAATGATATGGACATGAAGTGTTCCAGGAATCTGGGTAATGCCACGCACCTTCCCTGGAAGGTTAAAAAATGGATGACCCTCCGGAAAGGCAGGGACTTCCTTGATTTGGCACAATTGATCGAATTTGGAAAACGACATGTTTGAAAGTGACTTGTTTGAAAGTGACTTGTTCAAGAGAGGCTTGTTTGAGAGAGATGCTTGTTAACATTACTATATTGGAAATGTGTAATTTCAATTTTTTAATAAACAAACTACTTACCATCAAGATTATCTAATTCTTTATAAAATGTTGACGCAAATATTCGAAGAGCATGGAGACCACTTGTGTATTGATTTCGATAATCTTCACATATTTCTTGTTTTTCACTATTAAAATCATCAAAGCAATCAACATAAGGAGCACTATCAAGTTCATTAATATAGTGAAGAGGATGTTTGGGATCCTTGATATCACCACCAACAC
>Ga0207920_1000045_pt1 | contig 17990 bp, 22 predicted proteins | sample DeeseametaMP0204_FD_184218 | JGI IMG/M metagenome (GOLD analysis project Ga0207920, IMG submission 184218) | Marine microbial communities from the Deep Atlantic Ocean - MP0204 (SPAdes) | ecosystem: Environmental > Aquatic > Marine > Oceanic | place: South of Cape Verde, Atlantic Ocean... | reverse complement strand
TTCTTTCAATCGGCGGTAGAAATTAGTGGCCGGTACCCGTTCACTCAACTGAAAACTGTTGAATAACTGCTCTTGATATACTTTTTTTCCTTGCATACCATGAAATTAATCTTTTTTAGTAAATTGTGCAACAAGCACAACGTATAACAACAATTGCGGCTTTGTGTCCTGCGGACACAACCGCGCAGGCATAAAAGTCGGGAATTTTAGCTATCTTAGTTTCTAAACAATCCGCAACTGATTGTTATACAAGACCGTTGTAGCACATTTGATAAAATGACGAAGAATGCTTTTATAATAATACTTTTGACCATTTCTCTTTATGCTTGTAAAACGGACAAAAAAGAAATAAAATCGGATATGAAAAAAAATCTGACTGAAAAAAACGGATATAAGCTAATTTCATTTGACTCAAAATCAATAGACGAAAATGGAATAATTACCGACCTAATTTTTATTCTTGAGAAAATAAATAAAGAGAAATTAATTAATAAAAATCAACTCTTATTTTATATTGACGCAACTAATGGGAATATTTTCATATCAGGTTATCATCACGAAACTCAAGAAGTATTTGATAATAATGGAATCGGAATTGAATTTTATGAATATTGGAATATAGCCGATAATGCTGTGGAGTTCGACGAAACAATAATTAATTCAATAAAAAAATCATTTAATTCTGATATCGGAAAAAAAATAAAAGAAAACTTCCAAGTCTATTTTCAAACCGAAATTGATGATGCTGAAAGAATATAAAAAACGTGCTACAACAATGTATAAAAATAATAGCGGTTTAGTTACTAAAGCCAAAGTCTAGCGTATATTGCACCAAATTGAAACAAAGTCATTCATTTTCAATTGATTATACGATTCTACATTTTCTTTAATATCATCTAATATCAATTGATTTCAACATTTGTTGTACCTATGTTGTACCTGAAAAGAACAATAATTTCGTATCTTTATGGTGTACTTAGGTAAAGGAATACATTCAAAATGGAATGTTGTACCTATGTTGTACCTGATTTGACTTTCGTACTCAAAACAGGTCAATTATGTCATCAAACGCAAAGATAGTTCTACGTAAAAAACCAAACAGTAAAGGGCTTTACCCATTAGCTGTTCGAATTACAAAAAATCGTCGTTCAACATATCAATATATAGGTCATTATATTGACATAGAGGATTGGGACGAAAAAAATATTCGAGTAAGAAAGTCTAATTCAAATGCTGATAGTTTAAACAAGTTGCTATCACAGGAACTCTCGAACGCCAATAAAGCACTTATTGACTTACAATCCGAGCATAAAGATGCATCTGCCAACCAAATCAAAAAAGAGATATATGCCTCGGGAAACTCTGCTACCTTTTTTGAACTAGCACAAGAGCATCTGGACGAATTGGAAATCGCCGAAAAATTAAACCGCTTATCTACGGATAGTGCTTTGGTTAGCTATATCATAAAGTTTAATAAATCAAAACAGTTGGCTTTTCAGGAAATTAACGAACGCTTCCTAAAAAAGCTGATGATATATTTGAAAGCCAAACACGAACTTTCAGAAACATCAGTAATGAACATCTTAGTCCTCATTAGGTTGTTGTTCAACAGAGCTATTAAGCTCAAAATAGTTAGTAGGGAATTATATCCTTTTGGTGGTGACAAGATTAAAATTAAGTTTCCAGAAACAAGCAAAGTCGGGTTGAATATTATTGAAGTAAGAGCCATAGAAGCTCTTGAGAATTTAACTTTGAGTGAAATACACACTCGAAATGTCTGGCTCTTTAGTTTTAATTTTGCCGGAATGCGAGTTACCGATGTATTGTGGACAAAGTGGTCTGACATATACGACAAAAGGTTGCATTATAGAATGAACAAAAACTCAAAATTACTATCATTAAAAATTCCAGATAAGGTTTTCAAAATTTTAGATTATTACAAAGAAGACAAAAGATATGCAACCGATTTTGTTTTTCCTGAATTGAAAAAAGCGAATCTCGATGATGCCAAAGATGTCTATAACAAGAGAAAGACAGCCACCAAGAAATTTAATGACAACTTAAAATCTATAGCTAAAAAGGCGAAAATTGATAAGAAAATCACAATGCATATTGCGAGGCATACCTTTGGCAATATTGCTGGTGATACCATCCATCCCTTAATGCTGCAAAAATTGTATCGTCATAGCGATTTAAAAACCACATTGAACTATCAAGCTAATTTTATTCACAAAGAAGCAGATGATGCTTTGGATAGTGTGCTAAATTTTTGAACTATTATTAGCAGCCATCTGAAAATATTTTAAAGTCATATTTCAACATATTCAATTGCCATTCCCTTACCTTTGCCAGCATAATTTTATGTTTATGGTGTTAAAGGTTAAATGGACTGAATTTAAAAGTAGTCTTGAAAGTTTTCAGTCCGAAGGAAATGCGCTTATTGAGAAATATAAAGCAGCAAGAACTGAAGATTTATTAAATGAATTGAAAGAGGAAAAACAATCGTGGGAAAGCGATGTAATCAGTTATGTAAAGGCTTCTTTTGACCCGGAACATATCAATTTTGCATACGAGTTTAAGGCTCGACAAGGATATAATTTCGGAATGAAATTAGGCGTCGACCAAAGAGTCAAAAACACTATTCAAACCATCAAAGATGAAATTAATGGGCTTGATTACTATTTAAAAATATTATTTATTTCAGATGCTATTGTGCGAGCTGATGACATTGATTTAGAAGAGCGTAAAAACCTTGATACCGAAGGCATTCTTGACCTTATACTTTCTAAACTATATGAACTGTATAATGATGGGAGATATCATTCTATTAAATGGATTCTTGAAGGTAACGGCGTAAAGTTAAATGGTCGTAGCGAGGATTGGGACTATAGTAGAATGCTTGAAGAACGAGGCATCATTGAGACTATGAATGGTCGCGAGGTAAATGCCAAACTAAAACTTGAGGGAAAGTATGCCATTGAACAAGCCAGAAAATCCCAAGTGCCCGACTACTCAAAAATTAGCGATTCTGATGAAGAATTAAAAGAACTTTTGAAAGAGATATTATCCGAGATTAAAAAATCAGGATATGGTCAACAAATCATTTTTGACGAGTTTGAAGAGTTACGAAATGACATTCCACATCTAAGCAAAAAATCGTTTGGCCAATTATTGAAGTCAAAACTTGGTGATTTGGTCGCAGCCAAAGCCTTTGACAAGACTTTGGCCAGCGACATATTTAAACAATTTACTGACCAAATGTTTCCATTTTAACATATGGGAATAATGGCAGACATTAAAAATAGAATAGTTCAATTTTTCCGAAATGAACCACCACTGGAATATGAGGTTACAGAATATGTATTTTCGGACAGACAACCTCTTGATGATTCTTCCAACATTTCATTTTTCGTAAACAATCCCAAGCCAGATGTAAGTGTTACCAGAACTTTTGATAGTGAAAACCAAGCTGTTAATTGGCTTATAGAAAATCGAGATTTCAAAAAGATGTTATTCGCTGCTGAAAAACCTTTTGCTTTTCTTCTGAAAGATTGCGATAATAGAGCACATTTTCTAACAACGACCCGTGCCAATGTTCTAGAAAAGGCTTGACCTTCCGTCGCCTCGCTTTTCTATAAAAATGAACGGCAAAAAAAATGACGACACCTAAGAGGATTACGTAAACCATCCTTATTCAGAAGTGTTAATCTATGGACTCCGCTTTGAACCCTACTTTTTGCAAAGTAGCCTTCACTTCCTCTTCGGTAGCACTATTAGTTTCGACGGTCAGTATCTTATCGGGATTGTTCGTATCCACTTCCCAGCTTTCAACACCTTCCTGCTTGTTTAAAAAGGGGGTAACTTTAGATACGCAACCACCACAATTGATATTTGTTTTGAATTTTAAAGTTTTCATAATTTTTGAATTTATAATTAATATTAAAGTTTTACTCGTTTAAGTCTTAAACTATTGGCAACAACCGATACGCTACTGAAAGCCATTGCTGCTCCTGCAATCATCGGATCTAGTAAAAATCCGTTTACAGGATATAGCACGCCTGCTGCAATAGGAATACCAATAATATTGTAAATGAACGCCCAAAACAGATTTTGACGGATACCCAATACGGTTCTTTTTGATAGTTCCAACGCTTTGGGAATAGATTGCAAATCTGAGGTTATAAGGGTCATTTTTGCAACATCCATCGCAATATCGGAACCTTTGCCCATAGCAATACTCACATTGGCCTGTGCCAAGGCGTGGGAATCGTTGATGCCATCGCCCACCATTGCTACTATCTTTCCGTCCGCCTGTAATTTTTCGACAAAAGCCGCTTTGTCCGAAGGCATCACTTCTCCTTGGTAATTTGTTATTCCTACTTGTTTTGCGACAGCAGATGCGGTTTTATTGTTATCTCCAGTAAGCATATAGACCTCAATGCCTCGTTCTTGAAGTGTTGCTATGGCCATTTTTGAAGTTTCCTTAATCTTGTCTGCAATGGCGAGTATCGCCAGCACTTGTTTTTCATTGCCAAAGAAAATGACGGTTTTCGCTTGCTCTTCGAGACTTTCTGCTGTTTGCATCAAGGAAGCATCGATTTGAATATTTTTCTCAAGCATTAGTTTATGGTTTCCAACATAGTATGGTGAACCATTTTCTGTTTGAGCTTTCACACCTTTTCCTGTAATACTTTCAAAAGAAGCAATTTCAGCTTTTTCAATATTTTCATCTTTTAAGTGATTGACTACAGCTTCCGCCAAAGGGTGTTCTGATTGTGCTTCAATAGCTAGAAGAACTTTTTTGTATTCGTTGATATCTTCGAGTTTATCCTTCCAAAATATATCAGTTACTAAAGGTTTTCCTTCTGTAATTGTACCTGTTTTATCAAGAATGACAGCATTCACTTTATGACCGAGTTCTAAACTTTCGGCATCCTTTATAAGGATATTATTTTCTGCGCCTTTACCAATTCCCACCATAATGGCGGTAGGTGTTGCCAATCCCAAAGCACAAGGACAGGCGATTACCAATACTGCTACAGAGGTCAATAAGGCTTGTGAAAAGGCATTATCGCCTCCTACTGACATCCAGACAATGAAGGTTACAATGGAAATACCCAATACCACAGGAACGAAAATACCGGCAATCTTATCGACCAGTTTTTGAACGGGTGCCTTACTCCCTTGCGCTTGCTGAACCATTTTAATGATTTGGGAAAGCAGGGTTTCTCCACCTACTTTTTCAGCGGTAAATTGAAAACTTCCTTTTTGATTAACGGTACCAGCGAATACCTTTTCCCCTTGGGATTTCTGAACTGGAACGGGTTCTCCAGTAATCATACTTTCATCTACATATGAGCTTCCCTTGGAAACTTCGCCATCCACGGGAATCTTTTCTCCGGGACGCACCAAAATGGTCTGACCAACCTGTACGGATGAAATAGGGATTTCCCTCTCTTCCCCATTCTCAATAATTTTAAGGGTTTTAGGCTGAAGCCCCATTAGTTTTTTAATGGCTGAAGATGTATTTGATTTTGCCTTTTCTTCCAATAGTTTCCCCAAGGAAATAAAGGTGATAATCACGGTAGCCGCTTCGTAATATACGTGAGGCTCGATGCCACGACTTAACCAAAATTCAGGAAAAAAGGTATTGAATACACTAAACAGAAAAGCGATTCCTGTACTCAAGGCTACAAGCGTATCCATATTTGATTTACCGTGTTTGGCTTGCTTGAAAGCATTGATGAAAAAGCTACGACCGAACCAAAAAAGAATTGGAAAAGTCAACACCAAAGAAATCCACTTACCTGGTTCCCATTGCATAAAAAACATTCCTAATACAAAAATGGGAAGGGTAAGTATGGCCGACCAGATAGTACGGTTTTTTATGTCCTGATAATGCTTTTGCTGAAGTTCTTGCTGTACTTCCGAAGGGTCTTCGGCATCAATTATAATATCGTAACCGACCTCACGAAGCGCGTTTTGAAGTTGATTTGGACTCAACTCCTTGTCATATTCCACAAGAACGGAACTATTGGCAAAATTAACACTTGCATCAAACACACCTTCTGTGTGTTTTAATACAGATTCAACACTTGCTGCACAAGAGGCACAAGTCATTCCCGTAACAGGGAATGATTCCTTTATTCCTTTTTTAGTATTCTTTTCTTTGGTTTCAAATATGTTGATTGTCTCCATAAATCCGTTCTTATTTGTATGTTACAAATTTCAGGATTAAAAGACTGTAATGTGTTACGTTATATGCTGAATGATTTGTAGAATTTACTCTTCACGAATTATTACTACCAATTGGATAAGTCGTTTTTAATTTATCTTTTATCACCGCAATGGATACGTGTCTATCAGTCTCTACTATTTGTAATCAAATACCCTTTTGATTGAATGACCTTTTTTATCTCATCGACATTCGTTTTAGTGGTATCAAATTCTATAATTGAAGTCCCTTCTTCAAAAGACGTAGATACATTTGTAACCCCGTCAATTTTGTTTACCGAATGGTTGATGTTTTCTTCACAACCCGAGCATACCATCCCTTCAATATTCAACTTTACAGTTTGAATATCGGTATTGTTTGTTGCAACAATTCCTACTTTCTCCGTTGAATGAAATATTTGTGGATAATAAGAAACCAATGTCATTACAACAACAAACACTGTAACCAACCACAAATAGAATTTCGACTTAAAAAATGATGGCTTAGCCATATCACAGTTACCACAATCGTCCACCTTCTTTTTTTTATAAACCTGATAAAAGGCCAGTCCCAATGACAAAAATGCTATAACCAACAGATAAGGTTTCAAGGCAATAAGCCAAGAAAAATAGACAGAACTTCCACTAATACCAGCTACACTTGTAAGTAGCAAAGGACCCCAGCAGCATAGTTTAAGGGAAACTGCTGAAAATACAGCAGTCCCCATAGATGTTTTTTTGTTCCATTTAGTAATTGCCATACCTAACAACTTCCTATTCCCGCGTTTACCAAATCCTCTTTTGTGATTTCGATGTTGGTGCAGCAATTCAGTAGTTTTCCGTCCACAGCAATGGCGGGAACTCTTGTAACCCCATATTCCTTCATTTTTGAAACACAGATTTTACTTTCGCATTGCTCGGACAGATTATGAAGTGTGATTTCGCAGTCCTTTCCTGCTGTCTCTTTTACTAATTGCACCACAGGCTCGCATACCGGGCAACCTGCTGTAAAAATCTCGATTTGTCGTTTCATCTTATTTAAGTTTAAATTAATAATGGAACAAAGATGAGAACGTGAGGTAGGGGGTCACCAAACTTTTTTTAACCTTTTTTTTCGTTGTAGTTTTTTAATCTGGTTTCAATAGTTTGGATTTCTTTTAAGCGATTGGTCAAATCGGATAATTCCAAATTGGGGAATTCACTTTTTAAATATTCAATTTTATCTTCATTGCCACAATTTCCTGGGCAAGAGTCCACGGCCTTTACAATTCCAATAGCAAGTGCTTTTCGATAGACTTCATCCAGCAGTAAGTAATGTGCTTTTTGAATCCCCTTATCAATGGATCTGAACTGTATGTTTATTTGTTCGGGGTCCTTTCCTTCATCAAGCATTTTAACAATGCCGTTTATTTGACCACTCAAAGTTTTTAATCTGGATTTAATATCCAAGATTAAATCAGTAGGTAATTTGTACTGTTCTCCTTTCATAACTCAAACTTAACTCGCGCAGCAACTTAATTTGGAAACATCTTTCCCAAAGGTAATCGCTGCCAGTTTAACAGATTCTCCTAAAGTTAAATATGAATAAAAGCTTTCTGCTAAATCTTTTACAGTGATTCCAAATTTAATAGCCATACTCAATTGTTGTATCAGTTCACCACCTTCAAGTGCAACTACTCTTGCGCCTATTAATTTATCGGTTTCAGTGTTGCGTATCAGTTTTATGAACCCTCTGGTATCTTGAGCTGCCAAGGCTCTTGGAACGTGAATTAAATCAAGTTTACTGACTTCAAAAGGAATTTCCTTTTTTTCTGCTTCAATTTCATCTATACCTGCTCCTGCGATTTGAGGGTCTGTAAATACTACCCAAGGTAATGATGAATAATCAATACTTGTTTTTGTTGATGAAAACGCATTGTTCACTGCTGTACTACCTTCGGTTGCTGCTGTATAAACAAATGCCGGTGTAATGGTGACGTCGCCTGCTGCATAAATATTGGAAATATTGGTTTCCATCTTTTCATTTACAATAATATGGCCGCTTTCTGTTAACTTTAGGCCAATATTCTCAAGCCCTAAATTAGAGGTGTTAGGCTTCGTCCCTGTAGCCACCACAATATGTCCTTTTTCAACAATTTGAGTTGTGGAACCATCAGGACAATTACAATGAATAATTGTATCGTTACCTTTCTTTTCAAATTTAAAAGCTCTAAAGTTTGGAAGGATTTCAATTCCTTCACTATTCATTTGTTCTACCAAAACATCTGTAATATCTTTTGTTTGACTGCGTAATGGCCTGTCGGTAAATTCAATGATACGTACTTTTACACCCAATCTGTTGTAAGCCATCGCAATTTCCAAACCAATATAACCAGCTCCCATAATGGTCAAACTTTCAGGTTTTTCCTCTAAATCGAACAAGGTCACATTGGTTAAATAACCAACCTCATTCAGTCCTTCAATATTTGGAATATTGGTAGTTGCTCCTGTTGCCATTAGAATGTTGGTTGCTGTGTAGGTGTCTTTTCCATCCACAAGGATTGTTTTATTATCAACAAGTTCAGCCCAACCTGTACGCATTATCAGGTTTTCAAAATCACTTACCACATCCAAATATTTTTGTTGTTGCAACGAAGCCACGAGGACTTTTTTATCCTTTATGATTTGTGCAAAATCAATGTCTGCTCCTTTAGGTTTTATACCCTTAAAATTGGAATGCGTAGCGAGACGTACCGTTTCGGCAGCCCTGATAAGGTTTTTAGACGGTACACAACCCACATTAACACAGGTGCCGCCAAAATCCAGTCCATCATTTACCATAAGTGTGGTAAGCCCTAAACCTTCCGCTTTTATGGCTGCTGAAAATGCAGCTGAACCACCACCAATAATTATTAAATCGAATTTATTTTGGCCTTTGGAATTTACAGCGGAAACCTCTTCCTCGTCGACATTATTTACAACCGAACAATCACCAACGCTGTTTATAGCATCTATTACATTTGCCTTACTCATCTTATCAGCATCAAAATTAAATTCGCCTTTTCCGGTTTCGTGGTTAACTGTGGAACTTAAAACTCCTTCAGTTGCGTTCATATCCTTTTCGATATGTGTTGCACAACCTTCACAGGTCATACCCTCGATTTCCAATGTAATGGTTTCTCTATTTTGAGGCATTTTGATTTTCATTTTAGCTGTATTTTTCATTGAAATCGGTACTGTTTACTTATTAAAAATTAGACCTTCCCTTTAATTACTTCGGCCTTAAACCCTTTCTTTTCTATGATAAGTTTTAGGGCTTTGATACTTGTTTTTGAACCATCAAACTCAATAACAGCAATATCTCCAGGGTATTCAACCGAATGTTCCAAAACACCATCTACTTCCTTTAATGCATTATAAATAGCATTGGAACAACCAGCACAAGTAATGCCTGTAATTTTAAATTTCACCGTGATTGCATTATGTTTCTTTGAAGCTACTTCCACAACTTGATTTGTAACCTCCTTGCTTTGTGATTTGGCCTGAAAAGAAAACAGCATTAAAGCCAAAATAGGCACTATTGATAGTTTTTTCATAATGGGTAATTTTGCGTTTATTTATCTTTTATAACTTTGTATCCTGTTGAATTAATTGCCTTTTCAATAGCTACTTTAGAGGTTTTAGACTTATCAAACTCTACGATGGCATTTCCCTTTTCATACGAAGGGGTTACATTTATAATACCGTCCAATTCATTTACAGCGTGTTTTATGCTTTCTTCACACCCAGCACAAGTCATTCCTTGAACATTAAAGTTTACAGTTTGAATATTTGATTGGTTTACAATGACTACTTCTTTTTTATTATCTGGATAAAAAATGAATGAATAATATGGAAATGCCAGCATTATAATTGCAAATACAGTTACAATTCCTAAAAACTTTTTTGATTGTATAAATTTTGGTTTTCCTTCCTTACCGGCAGGCAGGTCGTCCGTATCGCATTCACAATCGATTTCTTTTTGAGGTTTTAGTTTTTGATACCAAGCAAAGCCGAGCACTAAAATTGTTAGCCCGATTAGATAAGGTCTAAAAGGCTCAAGCCAAGAAAATGTTGAGGCAATTCCACTTGTTCCAGCGATTAAAGCCAAAACGGGTGTAATACAACATAATGAAGCTGTAATAGCAGCAAGTAAACCTGTACCAATTAATTTGTTCTCACGTTTCATATCGTTTCTAAAACTTTGTTTTTATCGAGTATTTCAAAAAACGGATTTAATAATGTTGAATATTCAGGGGTTAGTGAGTAAAAAATCGTTTGAGCATCTCTTTCGGTTTCCAATAAATTTCTGTCCTTCATTTTTCTCAAATGTTGAGAGATAGCAGAAATATTCATTTCGAGAATATCACTTAAGTCGCAAACGCAAAGTCGTTTCTCCTCAAAGAGTAGGTAAAGAATTTTTAGCCGAACATTATTTCCGACTAAAGAAAGTCCATTTGCCAAATAGTCAAACGATTCATTTAATTCTGAAACTGTCTTTTTACAACGGTTTATCTGTTCAATATCTGCCTGTTGTCTTATGCAAGAATTATTTTTCATAAGGCAAAGTTACAATTATTTCTTATTTAAGCAAATACTTAAATACAAAAAAGAATGATATGTAAATTTTGATCATTATGTTCCTTTTGTTTTGATTTGTGTTTTGCAAAAACTAAAACTACCGAATTGTACATATGTTCTTTTAGCTTGTAGGTGAAGGTATTGCTGGCTTTACAGTTAATTGTCTTTTAAAACTACAAAACAGAAAATTCTGTATGGTGTTGAATGGTGTTGTGTGGTCCTCTGATACACAGCGAATTTTGTCAAATCCTTTTTTTAATTCCGATGTTAATTCCTCTTCATTGTATTGTTTTATTTCAAGTCCGCTACATTTTTTTGGTCCGTTTTGTGAAAAGGTTCCTATTATTAAATAACCTCTTACAAATTTTGTCGCTATGTTAGTATATTTTTTAATCTGATCATCTGTTGTAAGAAAATGAAAAGTTGCTCTGTCGTGCCAAACATCGAAAGATGTATCTGGTTCAAATTCGGCAATGTCGCTTACAATCCAATTTACTTTACTTGCCTTTTCTCCCAGTCTTTTTTTAGCTTTCGCAATTGCTTTTTCTGAAATATCAAGTACAGTAATGTTATTATACCCTTCCTTGAGTAAATAGTCAACAAGTTTACTGTCGCCACCACCAATGTCTATAATTTTTGCCTTTTTATTTAGTTTGAACGAACGTATAAACTTCAGTGAAGTTTTTGGTATTTCTTGCGTCCAACTTACCTGGTCTGGATTTTTAGTTTGGTAAACTGTATCCCAATGTTTCTTTCTGTCTAATTTCATTTTGATATCTCAATTCAGTTTATTAGTAACTCGTTATATTATCCATAGATTTAAAATATCCCACTTATAATGGTAAAAACCCTTAAATCTCATCCAAAGGTTTACGGTTCTTATTAGTGCTTTTTTTAAATTCCGAAGGTGTCATTCCTGTTAGCTTTTTAAACTGATTGCTTAAATAAGCAACACTACTGTAATTCATTTTAAAGGCTATTTCACTCAAGGTTAATTCATCATAAACAATAAGTTCTTTTACTCGTTCAATTTTTTGGTTGATGATATATTGCTCAAACGTGATGCTTTCTACTGACGAGAATAGGGAACTTAAATATTTGTAATCCAAGTTAAGTTCGCCAGTAACAATATCTGCCCATTTTAATTCGGTCTTTTCATTGGAATAATGTATTTTCTCAATTACCAAATTTTTCATTTGCTCGATAAGCAGACTTTTACGGTCGTCAATCAAACTAAATCCTGCATTTTGTAGCTTTTTTTGCAAAGATTTTTTTTCGAATTCATTGAGCATCGAAACCAATTCTACTTCTCCTAACTTGACAGCTTTGTAATCAATGTTCAATCCTACCAAAATTTGGGAAACTGCGGATATACATCTCGGACAGACCATATTTTTAATGTGGATGGTATTATTCATAGGTTGAAAAAATGCCTAATAAAATCTAAATTTAGATATATGATTAGTATTACAGCAGCAATAAATAATCCTATCATCGCTGAAATTCCGATAACCTTATCTTTTTTTGTAATCGGATTTTTCTGTTTATATGTATTTTTCTTGTTTTTTCTTCTATTTCTTCTACTTTCACTCATCATCTTTCTCCTCTTTAAAATATTAAAGGCTGAAGAATCCGCTTTTACCAATTAACTCTAACCCTGATTATTTTAACGTATCTCTAACCTCACCACAGGTTAACATTGCTTCGCCATAATATGGGTTACGGACTTCTTCCTCTAAACTTATCCAGTACGCTCCCTTATTATTGTCTGCCATTGGACAAAACTGGATATAAACATTTTCATTGACCCCAAAGAGCTGTACACTACTTATCATATGCGCAGACAAATGCTTAAAATGCCCTCTTTGTTTTGAAATATCCGTATTACTTGAAATAGCATTTGCCGAAGTATTTAATTCCTTCTGAATGGTCATCCAATGGTTATGTGCTTTTTCATCAGACAACAACTTCATATCTACATTTTTCAGGGATTGTATTATTTGTTTTCCTGCTTGCTGTGCACTTTTGGCATCATCATTAACCAAAGCATCTTTCAAAAGAATATAATCCTCAAACACCTGTTTTAACTGGCCTTGAAATTTGTTTGAAACAGCTATCCTTTCTTTCATTTCTGAATGGTCAGTATTCCCCTTACTATCATCAGAATTGTTTCCTTGCATACCTAAATGCCCTTCGTGACCGGTCATTGTTTTGCCACCAGCAGTGTTCATCATAGATTTTTTGCCTTGTAATTGTGCAGCAGCATCTACTGTAAACGTGCCATTAGTTACCACTTCATCACCATTTTGAAGACCTTCAATTATGGTATAGGTGTCTCCATTGGCATTACCGAGTAAGACCTCTCTCATTTCAAAAACAGCTTCGTTAGGATTAGTTTTAATATAAACTACAGAACGTTCACCAGTCCACATCACAGCTGTAGCAGGAACTGTTATTTTACTTGAAGTGCTTTCTTGAGCACCTTCAATTTTACCTTCGACAAACATACCTGGTTTAAATAGGTCGTTCTTATTATTAAGTACTGCTCTAACTACGACGGTACGTGTAGAAGAATTTAATAAAGGGTCAATAAATGAAACTTTTGCATCAAATACTTCATTGCGATACGCATTGGTAGTCACTTTAATGGTTTGACCAACTTTCAAGGAAGCAATCTGATTCTCATAGGCATCAAATTCTGCCCAAACCGTATTGAGGTTGGCTATTTTATATAAGGGCTGTCCTTGTTTTACATAGTCACCTTCTTCAACCATTTTCATTGTTACCGTTCCTGATACAGTTGCAAAAACTGGAAAGTATTCTTGCACTTTTCCAGCTGACTCAATAGCGTTAATTTGCTTTTCGGAAAGCTTCCATAATTTCAGTTTATTCCTTACAGCCTTGTACAATTCGGGTTGCGACTCTTTTAAGGATGATGCGGTAAGCAATTCTTGCTGTGCTGCAACCAAGTCTGGCGAATATATCGTAGCCAAGCGCTGGCCTGCGCCAACACGTTCTCCTGTTGAATTAACATATAATTGTTCTATTCTACCTCCAAAATAGGTTACCTGTACAGCATTAGATTCTTCATTGGCTTTTATCTTTCCAGATAATTTTAGGATATTATTTCCAATCTCTCCCTGACCAACAATGGATGTTTGAATATTGGCCAATGCCATTGCATTATCTGTCATTTTAAACTGGTCTGCCATAAGACCATCTGCTCCTGCTTCAGCAGGTATTAAATCCATTCCGCAAATAGGACAATCTCCAGGTTCCGGTTGCATAATCTGTGGGTGCATAGAGCAGGTCCACATTTGATTAGTAGCAATTTCTTCTGAATGTTCGTGATTGTCTTTAGCACTATTTGTTGCCTTATCAGTAGAATCTCCACCGAACAGTAGAAAGCCACCTAGAAGGCCAACAATCAAGGCAATACCTATATAAATGATGTTTTTTTTCATTGTCTTTGTTTTTATTTGTTATTTTCTAATCGTTTAATCATTGCTTTCATTTCTGCAATTTCCTTTTCTTGTGCTTTAATTATATCATCTGCTAATTTCTTCACTTCCGGGTCTTGTATATCCGCTCGCTTACTGGTTAAAATGGCGATAGAGTGATGCGGAATCATAGCTTTCATATAGAGCACATCGCCAATAATTGGGGCCTGTGCCCTCACAAGGCCTAACGCGCCACCAAATAGAACAATACTTCCAAGAACAATTGCTATATTTTTCTTTTTGTTTTGGTACATATTACGCATTGTTACAAACATAATAATGGCCATAGCGGCAATACCCAAACAGCTCATATAAAATCGGGTAAGACTAAAATAGACGTGGTCAATTTCATAAGAGTTTAAGTACATTGTAACGTACATTGCTATGAAGGATGCCACGAGCATACCTACAAATTTTGTGTAGTTGTTTTTCTTTGAATTTTGATTTGAATTTTCCATTTTATGTTGGTTTTAGTGTTACTTATTTTCGTTTCTTTTTAACCAATTTTCTAATTGTGGGCGACGATATGTACCAAAGTAAGAACCCACTTAATACTGTAATTAACCCTAACAATGAAAACGCCCGCAGGATTATGGTATTAAAGTTGTCCCTGCCTTGATAGTCCATAGTGTGGTTCATCCACAAAAAATCGAACCAGCGCCAGTTTCTATGACGAACGGTCTGAAATGCACCATTTTCTATGGCGACATAAGCCTTCAAGTTTTGTGGGGTTTTATATGAAATCTCATAGGCTGGTAATGGACGACCACGGTATTCGTGATGTGCATCTACTTTCTCAATTCGTTTTATACCCCTTATTTCCAAATCGGGCAGCATATATCTATTGGCTACCTGTTTTGCTTCAGCTTTAGTAATACCATTTTTTTCATTTCCCGTTTTAGCACTAAATAAGTTAGCTTCGTTAATCCAATAGTACGGCTCATTGGCTATTTCCAATAATTTTAGTGTTTGGATTGGTTCTTCACTCGCTAATTGCTCAGTCCCCAATAGGTTGGAAAAAGCAGTTTGCCGTGGCTTTTCTTTTTTGAACTGGTCGCCGTGTATTTCATCAATGTCCGTCCAGCTAAAATACATTCCGCTGATAGTCCACATCAAGAACTGAATGCCGAGGAATATACCCAAGTATCGGTGCGCTTTTCGAATCCATTTTGCTGTCTTTCTGTTGACCATACTTTCTATAATTTAATTCACAAAATATTTGACAATTATTCTACCTACCAACCAGACGTAACAGATATAGGCAACATACTTTAAAATCTTTTCAAGCAATGGGCTTTTAGGTGCCATCCCGCTCATCGTACTTTCAACACCCTTATTTTTAAAGAACCCTAAATAGTTGTTTGTAAAACCCTGTGTTTTCAGATTTTTTTCTTGTTGTCATTAACCATTTTAATTTAAGCTCTTAACTAAATAATTGAAGCGCCAAAGCACCACCAACTATTAAGATTAGTATGGTATATATTATGTAATTGAACCATTTTCTAATTACAGACTTTTCAGTTGTATTTTGACACCCGTCTTTGCAACACTCTTTCATTGTTATATCATCCTTTTTTATATGCAAAATCCTTTAAATAATACTTGAAAATGAGAGGCAACCTTTATTAACCAATAAACCAACCAAAATGTTTACCCCTCACAATCAAGTACTCTTCACTAAACTTCTCTTCATCATAAATTTTTAATTGCCTGACATAGGAAGAGAGATGTTATTATTTTAAGGGTTTAATCCCTCTCCCTTGTGCAGGCTGCTATTAACCAAATCAACTTCTCTTTTTCAAAAGTTCATTGTGCCTGACTTGGGAAGGAACTAACACTAATCATCAACATTGTTTTCCTTCCCACGACAGGACTTTACAACTATTCAGGTAACCCTGTCATCTCCTAAGCTACTGTTAACTAATAAACCAGTATATTTAAAAGAGTATTAAAGGCAGGGGATTATTTATTGAATAGTTTTTTGCACTTTTCCACATTTAAGCATTCTGCTACCGTAATATGGGTTTTTTACTTCTTTGCTGGTACTCAACCACGCACTACCTTTATCGTACATTGGGCAAAATTGTTGGTAAAGCGTGTTTTTTGTTCCCGTAATAGCTACCAAATCTGTTATGTCCTTACTTAAGGTCTTAAAATGTTCGCGCTGGTGGTCTATGGCACTTTCAGAAATATGCTCGGCGTGCTCTACGGCATCTTCTATAATATCTTCTAATTCTTCTTGATTTTCTTTTGAATAACTGTCCGTATCAAAAGCTTTAAGAGAAACTACCAATTTAGACCCAGCTTGGGCTGCTTTTTTGGTGTCATCTGCAACCAAAGCATTTTTTAAATTAAAGTAATCACTTAAAATTGTTTCTGTTTTTGCATCATTTTTCATAGTTGTCATTTTACTATGATCCATTTTCATATCTTCGTGATCGTGGTTCATTTTTTTCTTTTCCTGTGCGTTGGTAAAAGAAACTGCTAACAATAGCACTGCTGCTATACTCATTTTTAAATTTTTCATTTTTATTATATTTAATTATAGTTTATAAATTGTCTTTTAATTGTGTCATAAAATTAATTACCTCTTTCGCTTCCTCTTCTGAAAAGGCTGCCTTTTTATGTATCAAAGTGTAAGAATCCAAAGGCATTTCGCCAGCTTCAATCTGTTTGACAATAGACCTTAATTTACTGGCTTTTCGTCGGTTAGACAAGGAATCCCATTTACTGAAGTTAAGCTCGGCCTTTCCTTCTTTGATATGGTCTTCCAAAAACCAAGCAACGGGTTGAATTTTATTGTACCAAGGGTATTGCGTATTATTACTGTGGCAATCATAGCAGGAAACCTGTAACTTATTTTGAATGTTCTCCGGAACATTGTTAACCAACATAAAATCAGTTTCGGGTACCGTATCACTTTGATTTCGTGTTGTGGGAATAAATTGAATTCCCACAAACGCCACCAATAGTATTATTGCTATGATTTTTACAATCCTCATTAGTTAATCTCTTTTTGTACCTTCCCGCAATTCAACATTTGACTTCCGTAATAGGGATTCTTAATGTCTTTGCTCAAACTCAGCCAAGCACTACCGCCATCGTACATTGGGCAAAACTGTTGGTAAAGGGTGTTTTCAGTTCCTGTAATTGCAACCATATCAGATACATCCTTGCTCAATATTTTAAAATGCTCTCGCTGATGACCTATATCACTTTCCGAGATATGTTCTGCGTGCTCTACGGCATCTTCTATAATATCTTTTAATTCGGCTTTTTGAGTGTCGGAAAAATTTGATGAAACATCAAAATTCCCTAAAGTTGTTGCCAGAGTTGCACCAAGTGTTTTTGCTTTAGCATTATCATCTGCAACCAACGCATTTTTAAGATTAAAGTAGTCCTTTAATACAGCTTGTGAATTACCATCGCCACTCATTGCCATTTCCTTCTTATCTCCATCGTGGTGTTCATCACTATTATCGTGTTTCATTTTTGAATGGTCTTCATCAGCACTCATTTCAGAATGGTTCCCATCTGCATTATTTTGTTCATTTTTGTTGTCTTTGCAAGACATTGCTGTTAAGGTTATAAATGCTATTGCAACTATACCTAATGTTGATTTTAATTTGCTCATTTTGTTTTAATTTATGTTTGTGTTTATTTGTATTACTTTTTGAA
>Ga0207920_1000044_pt1 | contig 18008 bp, 16 predicted proteins | sample DeeseametaMP0204_FD_184218 | JGI IMG/M metagenome (GOLD analysis project Ga0207920, IMG submission 184218) | Marine microbial communities from the Deep Atlantic Ocean - MP0204 (SPAdes) | ecosystem: Environmental > Aquatic > Marine > Oceanic | place: South of Cape Verde, Atlantic Ocean... | reverse complement strand
TATGTGTACATTAAAATGGAAGAATAATAAAGTTTATTTAATGGAATAAATTTTGATAATTATTATCATTATTAAAATGGTAATATGATATTTCAACCTAAAAATAGAGATGAATTAAAAGAAGCTGTAAGTCTATGGTGCAAAAATAAAGAATGTACTTTAAATAGATATGGAGATATAAGTAAATGGGATACTTCTAAAATAACCAATATGGATCGTGTATTTTATGGAAGAAAATTTAATGGAGATATAAGTAAATGGGATACTTCTAATGTTACAGATATGAATCATATGTTTTCTTATTCTCAATTTAATGGAGATATAAGTGAATGGGATACAAGTTTAGTAACAGATATGAGTTATATGTTTAATAAAAGAAAAATTAATGGAGACATTTTTAATTGGGATACTTCAAAAGTGACAAATATGAGTTATATGTTTTATGAAAGTAAATTTAATGGAGATATTTTTAATTGGGATATTTCAAAAGTGAAAAATATGAGTTATATGTTTTTTAAAAGTAAATTTAATAAAGATATAAGTGATTGGGATACTTCTAAAGTTTCAAATATGAGTTATATGTTTTATGATAGTAAATTTAATAAAGATATAAGTGATTGGGATACTTCTAAAGTTTCAAATATGAGTTATATGTTTTCTCATTCTCAATTTAATGGAGATATCAGTAAATGGGATACTTCTAAAGTTACTGATATGAGTCATATGTTTTTTGGAAGTAAATTTAATGGAGATATAAGTAAATGGGATACATCTAAAGTTACTGATATGAGTCATATGTTTTTTGGAAGTAAATTTAATGGAGATATTAGTAAATGGGATACTTCTAAAGTTACAGATATGAGTTATATGTTTTATGATTCTGAATTTAATGGAGATATAAGTAAATGGGATACTTCTAAAGTTACAAATATGAGTCGCATGTTTTATGAAAGTAAATTTAATGGAGATATAAGTAATTGGGATACTTCTAATGTTACAGATATGAGTCAAATGTTTGGTTGGTGTTATTTTAATGGAGATATAAGTAATTGGAATACTTCTAAAGTTGCCAATATGAGTGATATGTTTTCTAATTCTCAGTTTAACGGAAATATCTCTAATTGGAATACTTCTAAAGTTGCCAATATGAGTGATATGTTTTCTGATTCTCAATTTAACGGAGATATTGATAAATGGGATACTTCTAAAGTTACAAATATGAGAAGTATGTTTTTTGGAAGTAAATTTAATGGAGATATTAGTGAATGGGATACTTCTAAAGTCACTGATATGAGTTATATGTTTTATGAAAGTAAATTTAATGGAGATATAAGTAAATGGGATACTTCTAAAGTCACTGGTATGAGTTATATGTTTTATGAAAGTAAATTTAATGGAGATATAAGTAATTGGGATACTTCTAAAGTCACTGATATGAGTTATATGTTTTATGAAAGTAAATTTAATGGAGATATAAGTAATTGGGATACTTCTAAAGTTACAAACATGAGAAGTATGTTTTCTGGAAGTAAATTTAATGGAGATATAAGTAATTGGGATACTTCTAAAGTTACAAACATGAGAAGTATGTTTTCTGGAAGTAAATTTAATGGAGATATAAGTAATTGGGATACTTCTAATGTTACTGATATGAGTGAAATGTTTTATGGAAATAAATTTAATGGAAATATAAGTAATTGGGATACTTCTAATGTTACTGATATGAATTGTATGTTCAATAAAAGTGAATTTAATGGAGATATAAGTAAATGGGATACTTCTAATGTTACAAATATGAATTATATGTTTTATAGAAGTAAATTTAATGGAGATATAAGTAAATGGGATACAAGTTTAGTAACTGATATGAGTAAAATGTTTTTTGGTAGCATTTTTAATGGAGATATAAGTAAATGGGATACAAGTTTAGTAACTGATATGAGTAAAATGTTTTTTGGTAGCATTTTTAATGGAGATATAAGTAATTGGGATTTTAGCAACCTTAATCATAATATAAATTACATTGGCATAGTCATAAAATGGACCACAATAAAAGTAAATAAAAAAGATATTGAATGTTGTGTTTTATTTCAGCCTATTGAAAATGAATTTATTCAATGTTCAAATTGCAATAACTGTTTTGATATTTCCATTAAAAAAAGTTGGATTGATGATAAAAATAGCTGTCCTATGTGTACATTAAAATGGAAAAACAATATAGTTTATTTAATGGAATGACAATTAATAATATGTTGATATATATATATGACTGCTGAAATAATATCAACTCATTTTAATGATCTTGAAGATAATGTAACATGTTTTGCATATTATTATGCAACTGCTACACAATCAGATATAGTTTTGCCACTTTATTATACTGGTGCAAAAATCAATAATGATTATGTTAAAACAACTAATGTAAATTATAATTTTTCGATTGAATATAGAATTAACAATGGTAATTATCAAAATTTTGGAACAATATATTCTGTTCCAGAAGATAAAGTAACAATATCAAGTGATTTTATAACACATGGTACAGATAGCATAATTTATGTAAAATTAACGCCAAACAATGGAGGAAATATAGATGGTATTCATTTTGGATTATATGATGATACAGATAATATATATGCGACAAAAAATAATTTATATGGAATAAAAGTAGGGAAAATGCGATTAATTGATGCATTAAGTATTAATGATGAAAATTCATTAAATGGATATTTTCAGAATTGTGTAAATTTACAAGTATGGAATGAGAATGAGAATGAGAATTATCAAATATTATCAAATGTCGTAACGAATTTATCAAATTGCTTTAATGGTTGCGCATATTTTAATGGTAATATATCAAATTGGAATGTTTCTAATGTGACTAATATGTTTAATATGTTTAATTCTTGTACAAAATTCGATGGTAACATATCAAATTGGAATACAAGTTTAGTAACAGATATGAATCAAATATTTTATGACTGTTCAGTCTTTAATCAAGATATAAGCAATTGGAAAACTCACAATGTTACTAATATGTCATCAATGTTTACTAATTGTATAAATTTCAATCAAAATATAAGTGATTGGGATACATCCAATGTTACTAATATGAGTTGGATGTTTGATAATTGTCAACAGTTTAATCAAAATCTAAATTGGGACACTAGCAAAGTTGTAAATATGGATTCAATGTTTACATCATGTTATTATTTCAACGGAGATATAAGTAATTGGGATACTTCAAATGTTATTAATATGAAAAACATGTTCAATAATTGTTTTACTTTTAACCAAGATATAAGTAATTGGGACACTTCAAGTGTTACTAATATGAATAATATATTAAGTGAATGTACCTCTTTTAATCAAAATATTGGAAAGTGGGATTTAACAAATGTTACTGATATTACTAATATGTTATATAACACCTATTTTTCAGTTGCAATTATGGATGCAATATTATTAGGATGGTCTGAGTATACTTTGAATGATATTAGTTATAGTTATAATAGAACATCATATTCGAGAACTTATGTGGGAAATAATTTAGGTTATTCAGAAACAACTTTAGACACATTAAGTTATGAACAATCAAATGATTGTGTGTTACTTGTATATAATAATGAGAATAATAATAATATAAGTATTACATTGCCTGTAAATATTACTGAAAATGTAACAGTTTATATAAATGCTAACTACTATTTAGGATTTAATCATACAGTAAATAATAATTCAATAAATATAGCACAATATATAACAAATGTATTTATTGTTGGTGATAATATCACATGGCTTCGTCCAGATGATGAAATATCACGCACATCATTGACAGATATAAAAGAATGCGGATCTCTTGTATTTGACGAAAATAATACAAATTATGGTTATTTTGAAGAATTTCCAAATTTATATTGGTCAAGTATAGATGCGCTAAATTTAACAAATATAGGAAATTTATCGAGATGTTTTTATAATTGCACATCCTTCAATGGAAATATATCAAATTGGGATGTTTCAAATGTAACCACTATGTCGAATATGTTTTATAATTGCATATTATTTAATCAGCCACTTGATTGGGATGTTTCAAATGTAACTACCATGTCGAATATGTTTTATAATTGCATATTATTTAATCAGCCACTTGATTGGGATGTTTCAAATGTAACTACCATGTCGAATATGTTTTATAATTGCATATTATTTGATCAAGATATTTCTAATTGGGATATTAGTTTAGTTGAAAATTTTGAGAATTTTTGTTACGGTGTCACAATAAGTGAAAATAATTATGACAATATACTTATAAGTTGGTTAAATAAAGTCAAAGAAATAAATGAAACACATGTAATAAATTTTGGGAATAGTATATCTTCATTCAATGATACAATTAAAAGAGAATATTTAAATTTTAATTATGAAATAATTGATGGAGGAGATATAATTAAAGGTATATCAAATGAAATTTTATCAATAAAAAATAAAATTATATTTACAATGAGTGATTTAATATCTAATTTGAATACTTCAAATGAACAATTTAGAGTTTTAATAAATGTAATTGCAACAAAGAATACAACAAAAGAAATTGACAAAATAATATGTACTTTTATTAATAATTAACATTATTAAAATGCTTAATTTTTATACAAATAAATAAATACTTCACCTACATTACATACACTTTTTAGTTTATATTTTAACTTATTTAATTGTTTGCCATTTTTTTGTGAACAACTAATAATAACTATTGAATTAAAATTAGATTTGTTCAAAAAATTTATCACAGATGTGGGAATTTTCGAAAGATTCACAACACAATCGGAATTATTATATTCTCCTTTAATTTTTGAGTAATCATTTAAAAAATATAATTCATATTTATATTTTGGAAAATATAATTTAAAATTAAATTTGGAATCATAAAATATATTTAAATTATTGGTAAATCCAATATATTTTTTATAATACTTTAAATGTACAAAGTAACCATAAAATTCACCTCCAATCCCTATTAAATTATTTGAAATAGTTCCGCTCAAATAATTCATAGCATGTTTTCTAATTAAATTTCTTGTCAAATAATTATTTTGATCAAACGAATCAATTGATTTCCAGATTAGTAATCCACAAAAATCGACGGGTATTCTTTTAATATAATTTACTTTTTTAACTATGTTATTATTGACTAAATAGCATTCATTATGTGTTAAAACAATTTTTCCATTTGTAAACAAAATAGTATTTTTTAATTTATATTTTAAAATAACTTCTTTTATTGCATTATGAATATTGCATGATGGTATTTCATTAGTGATGTTAACTTTTGTCAACATTGTTATTAAATTTAAAAAGTATTATTCTGTTTTCAAATTTTTATAAAAATTGAATTTATTAAAAAACTTATTAATAAAATAATGACAATGATCTCTTTAGGATCAACATGTGCTGTTTCATATTTTTTAAAACAAAATAATACAAATACTAGAAGTTTTCCATTTGATTGGACAAAAGTGTCCATAAATCAATTAAATAATATATTGGAAAATCATTTTGAAGATTATGAAATAATAATTATTAAAAAATATAGCAATAATCATTTATGCTTAACAAATCCAAATGAAGGAAGTTATCTTCTGGAAAATAAATTTAATGTTAAATTTGCTCATGAATTAACAAATAAAACAGACAAGGATAAATTTAGTGATAAAATTAAAAGAAGAATTTCTAGATTTTATAAACAAGTAAATCCCCAATTTATAAGACTTGATTTTGGCAAAATGCCAAGAAAATATAATGAGGAGCTTGACAAATTACTATTAAATTTAAACAAAATTTTTTATTCTTTTAGTTTAACACTTTTAATACCAAAACATTGGGACATTAAAATAAAAAATATATTTGAATTCGATTTAAAAATAATAAGATTTGAGGAGAAAAAAGAAAAGTTTACATGGAGAATGGAATATGTATTTCATAATATTTATAAAATTGAATAAATTAATATTTTTCTATAAAAATTATGGTTTTTACACCAAAAAATAGAAATGAACTTTATTCTGCTATTAATTTATGGCTTGATGATGAACAACAAGCAATAACTGACTATGGAAGTATTTCTGATTGGGACACTTCTAAAGTAAAAGATATGAGTTTACTATTCAATAATTGTGATTTTAATGGAGATATAAGTAAATGGGATACATCAAATGTTAAAAATATGTGTCATATGTTTTCATGTTCTACATTTAATGGGAATATATCAAATTGGGACACAACAAAAGTGATAGATATGAGCAATATGTTTAATAATTCTAGATTTAATCAAGATATTTCTAACTGGAACACTTCAAATGTAAAAAATATGGGTTATATGTTTTCCGAAAGTAAATTTAATGGAAACATATCAAATTGGAACACTAAAAATGTAATAAATATGAAAGGTATGTTTTATTATTCTTCATTTAATGGAGATATATCAAATTGGAATACATGTAAAGTAAAAAATACAAGTCGAATGTTCGCATTCAGTAAATTTAATAAAAATATATCAAATTGGAATGTTGCTAAAGTAATAAATATGAAATATATGTTTTGGAATTCTAAATTTAATAGTGATATTAGTAAATGGAATACTTCAAATGTTAACAATATGCAAGGTATGTTTTATTATTCTAAATTTAATGGTGATATTAGTAAATGGAATACTTCAAGTGTTAACAATATGCAAGGTATGTTTTCTTATTCTCAATTTAATAGAGATATTAATAAATGGAATATTTCTAAAGTTACTGATATGACTAATATGTTTTCTTATTCCTTATTTAATGAAAATATATCAAATTGGAACACTTCCAATGTTATTCGCATGACTAGAATGTTTACTTTTTCTAAATTTAATGGTGATATAAGTAAATGGGATACTTCTAATGTTACTAATATGAGTGAAATGTTTTCTGATTCTCAATTTAATGGAAATATAAGTAAATGGGATACAAGTTCAGTTACAGATATGTGGGGTATGTTTCGTAATTCTAATTTTAATCAAGATATTTCTAATTGGAATGTTTATAATGTAAAAAATATGGGATATATGTTTTGTTTGTCTCCATTTAATGGAAATATATCTAGTTGGAATACTTCTAATGTTACTTATATGACAGGTATGTTTCAAAAAACTCATTTTAATCAAAATATTTCTGATTGGAATACTCAAAATGTAAAATATATGTATTCCATGTTTTTTGAGTCCAACTTTGATGGAGATATAAGTGATTGGAATTTAAATAATCTTGCTCACAGTACTGACAAAATTTGTATTCCAATTAAATGGGTTGTAGTTGAAGTTAATAAAAAAGATGTCGAATGTTGTGTTTTATTACAACCAATTGAAAATGAATTTATTAAATGTTCAACATGTAATAAATGTTTTGATATCTATGTAAAAGAAAATTGGATAAATAATAAAAAAAGTTGTCCCATGTGTACAATAAAATGGGAAAATAATAAAGTTTATTTAATGAAATAATAATAAATATTTTTAGTAAAAATTGATTTTCTTTTATTTCTGTTATGTATTTAATTAAAATGACCACAATGAAATGGTCATTTGTGGCCAACATAAATTGGCAAAAAATCGAAGAAAAATTACCAACTGAGATAGGTTGTAATATACAAAATGGTCAATTTATTATGGTTGATGAGTTAATTAAACAATCTAAATTAACAGAAGATGAAAGAAAATATGTTCTAAAAACAACATTTAAAGATGCGATAGACTATTCTATGTATGTCGAAACATCAAATCATATAAAATATGCACTTGATACCTATCCAAATGATTTTAAAATCATAAAAAAAGATATTAATGGATTAATTGAGGAATATGAATGTTATGGAATGAAATATATTAATTCTGAACTTCGAGATTATTATGATTCAATGCGTGATTTTTTTTATTAATATAAAGAATACACAACACATATTGTTATAATTTATGGTATTTCAGCCAAAAAATAGAGATGAACTAAAAGAAGCAGTTGATTTATGGTGTATAACAATATCATTCGCTGCAAAAAAATATGGAGAAATAAGTGAATGGGATACTTCTAATGTTACAGATATGAGTGAAATGTTTTCTGGAAGTAAATTTAATGGAGATATAAGTGAATGGGATACTTCTAATGTTACAGATATGAGTAAAATGTTTTCTTGTTCTCGATTTAATGGAGATATAAGTAAATGGGATACTTCTAATGTTACAAATATGAGTTGTATGTTTTCTAATTCTCAATTTAATGGAAATATAAGTAATTGGGATACATCTAATGTTACAGACATGAGTTATATGTTTTCTTGGAGTAAATTTAATGGAGATATTAGTAAATGGGATACAAGTTCAGTAACTGTTATGATTGGCATGTTTAATAAATCTTTATTTAACAAAGACATATCATTGTGGAACACATGCAATGTTACAAATATGAGTTATATATTTAAAGAAAGTCAATTTAATCAATATATATCAAATTGGAACACATCTAAAGTCACAGATATGAGTCATATGTTTTCTTATTCCAATTTTAATGGAGATATAAGTATTTGGGATACTTCTAAAGTTACAAATATGAGTCGTATGTTTTATGACTGCAAGTTATTCAATCAAGATATTTCTAATTGGAATACTTCTAATGTTACAGACATGAGTTGGATGTTTTATGGAAGCATATTTAATGAAGATATATCAAATTGGAACACAAGTTTGGTAATAAATATGAAAAGTATGTTTTGTTATTCTAAATTTAATGGAGATATAAGCAAATGGGATACTTCTAATGTTAATAATATGAATCATATGTTCAGTGGAAGTAAATTTAATGGAAATATTAGTAAATGGAATACTTCCAATGTTACAGATATGAGTAGTATGTTTTCTGGGAGTAAATTTAATAGAGACATATCAAACTGGAACACAAGTTTAGTTACAGATATGAGTTGGATGTTTCATAATTCTAAATTTAATGGAAATATAAGTAATTGGGATACATCCAATGTTACAGATATGAGTAGTATGTTTTCTGGGAGTAAATTTAATAGAGACATATCAAACTGGAACACAATTTCATTGAAAAATATAAATTATATATTTGATAATTCGAACTATAAGAAAAAAAGGTTCAAATGCAATCCATATTTATGGAATTATCTTTGTAGAAATAAAATTCATAAATATATATAAAATAAAAATTGATTTATTAGAGAACCTTTATTATACTTATTATGGAATCTTTTGAAAAAACTATTGAAGATTTAAATTCAAAAACGATTAAAACAATAGAAGAGCAGAAACTATATTTTGCGAAATCAATTCATAAATTGGCAAATGAAACTATAATACATAACGCAAAAGTAGATGAAATTTTTTCAAAACAATTTTGTGATATGTTTAAAGAGCACAAATATAAAACTCTAAATCCTCATATTGTAGTTGAAATGAAAGATGGAAAACCTTTGAAAGTTATCGATTCATGGAATCATGATGAAGGTATATTACCAAATATCAAGTTTGTATCGGAATATTATGTTCTTGAAGGTCTAGAATTAGATGAAACTTTTATGAGTAATTTTTTTGGAGTTCCCAGTCTCAAATTAGAAGGCATGACCCGAAATTGGAACCTTAAAATAAATACATTAGGAAACATAATTACTTCAAATAATCATAATATTTTTAACCTAAAAAAAAAATTTAAAAGAGATATTCATATGTCTCTCAATTTATTTCCAAATTCAAGCAAAAAAGAGACCAATACCTTTTGTGGAAGAAGCTATTGGTTTGAAGTTGATAATTATATGAATCTATATCACCCAGAATCTGGATTATATTTAATGTTTAATAAAATACCATTTCCAGATATTGCATTTATTTTAAGAGATCATACTTATTTGTCAAAAAAAACAAACTACCTTAATTTTGAATTTAATAAATCTGTTTATGATTCAATAGATAATAGGGATAAATTTTTAGAAAATATAAATGAACTAATACCTCCAAATTATCAAGAAGAGATTATTATTTTTAAGAAATTAAGAGACTTAATGGTTTTTTCGAAAGAAAATATCAATAAAGATCTTAACTTAGACAATTCAATAGAAGTTATAGATTCAAGAGATAAACTTATTGAAACATATAAATTAAACATTAATATTTTAAACGATAAATTAGCCAAATTATTTGAAAACTATAATGAGATTAAACAACTTTATGATGATCAAAATACTGATCTTAAAGATACTCAAAGAAAACTTATTGATTTAGAAAAAAAAGAAGAGATTTCTGAATCAGATGAGATATTAAATCTAAAAAAAGAAATTGTAGATTTAAAATTCAATATATTTGAACTTCAAAAACAGTTATTTTCGGATGAATTAACTCATGAAACAGTAACTCAACTTAATAAAAATTATATAGAACTTGAATTGAAGCATAAAAAACTAAAAGATCAAAACAAAAACTTAACAAATAAATTTATTAAGAATAAAGAACTAATTAAAAATAAAGACAAATTTAATAATGAACTTAATGAAGAATTATTGATTAGAGAGAAAATTATAACAGACAAAGATATATTAATTTTAGAATTGAAAAAAAAATTAGAAAGTAAAGAGAGTGAGTCAGATAAATTAAAAAGTATGATAAAAAATAAAGAAAGTTGCGATGATTTTACTCTTGAAAAAGCTCTTAATGAAAGGATACAAGAACTTGAAATGAATAATAAAGAATTAACTCAAATTAATCAAAAATTACATGAAAAACTCAAAAAAATAACATTAGAAATGAATAAAATTAAGTCTTTAATGAATAGTTTTTGATTTATTGAAAAAGTTATAAAATTTAAACTAAAACTATTATATATGAAGCTTCAAAAACTTACTATTATAAAAGACAATAATACTGTGATAATAGAACCTAATGATAAAATCTATAAAGTGGAAATTAATGGAATTAATAAATTGTGTGTTTTTTATAAATTTACTTTGTTGATAAAAGAAAAGGTAAACCTTGAAACGGAGTCTTTATATTATATATCAGACGGGAATACTAATAATTTAAGAATCAATGCAGTTTTGCCATTTTTATGTTTTAAAAATATAGAAAATGAATTTAAAACAAAAATAAATGATTCAAACTGTCTTGTATCACATATAGATTTGCCTTTTTCAAAAAACCTTTTATTTAAAACAAAAGCATGTAATCACCTATCTTTTGTCAAACTAAGTGAAAAATTAGATAATATACAGAAACTTAATGATGAAATAAAATATATGTCTTTAATGAGAGAAGGCGATAGGGTTGGATTGAGGTCTTTTCTTCCAAGATTGAATAATATAGTTGATTTTTTGCTTGCAGTTACATCTCCTAAAATACATAGTTTACTTGAGACATATTCTTATATTGGGAATGAATTAAAACATACAATTCTTAATAAAAAAGGAACTTATGATGTTATTAAAGGAACACAATTGGACAAGGTTGAATTAAATTTCATATCTTATGTTAATGTTGAAAATGATATTAGAATGAGAGATGGTTCCAAAATTAATATCTATAGTGAAGAAATTCATAATGATTTGATAATTACAGGAAATCATGATAACCAAATAAAAGTTAGAAGTAGACTTAATAAATATAGACAATCATTAGTTAGATTACTTTGTTATTGGTATAATAAACTACCAAATATTAATGTAAATGTAGAATTTAAAGATTATAAAATAATAGATTCTACTATTGAACATATAAATAGTTTGTCTAGAACTTGTAATGGAAATAATTATTCAGAAAGTAAAATAAATTCATATCATAATTTAAAACTAATATCTAACATTGTATTTTCACTTTTAGAATCTGGCATTGAATCTGAATATCCTGAAATAAATATTAATAAGAGCTGTAAATCTTCAACACTTCGTCAAGAAATGTATGAAGGTTGGGTTTCTGACTGCGAGCCTCTTCAAAGTAAGATATTAAGACATAAAAAAGAAGAATTTATTTTTAATGTAAACTTGATAATTTCTTTCATTAAAAACAAAAAACATAAACATAATTTTATACAAGTGCGCAAACATCTTGAGGATTTTTATAAAGTTGTTTTAAGGGATTATAGAGACAAATATACTAATGCTATAAACTTTTTATATAGTTATTTTAAAAATAGAAAAATATTAGAGAACTTATTTATTAGAATGACAATGATATATGTATTAGAGTATATTAGATTATTTGATGAAAATGGGATAACCTTATATATTACCAATAAATGTAATAAGAATTGTGATGTATATATTGCAAGATATATGATAGGCTCCTTTATTTATACTACATATAATCTTCAAACTATTTTTAATTTACCCCCCGATAAAATTACTCATATAAATAAAATAATAAATGAATATTCAAGCATTACTAAAGTTTCAATTATAAATGAGTTGGACAATGTGGCAAATACATATCCATGGTTTAATAAATTTATTTCAGAATTTTTCCCAAAATATAATGGTGAATCTGCATCAAAAAAAATTAAATTTGGTGGAGGTCATGACTATTACACCAAGTATATTAAATATAAAAAAAAGTATATTGATCTTCAAAAAAAAATTAAATATATCTTATAATTTATATGGATATACTCTTCCGACATATAAAACTATAATACACAAAAAATTACTAAATATATGGTTTTTATGATATAAAAGAAGGATAATCTAATTTGAATTCAATTACAATATCTTCTTCTTTTTCTTTTATTTTATTCTCTAAATTAGATTCAATATTGGTTTCATTTGTTGTATTATTGTTAATTTCAACAACATAATCGTCGACAACTTTTTCCAAAGAAGAAGCTTTTTTAAAAATTTCAATTTGATTAGTAACATTAGATAATTCCAAATCAATATAATCAGTAGCGACATTAAGAACTTTTTTAAGATCTTCTTTTTTTGTATTTGTAGTAGCAAAGTCCACAAATGTATCCACAAAATTTAAATCATCAAGTTCAGTTGTTAATAAAAAGTTTGCAATTTTATTTGAGGCATTTTTTGTATCTATTGACTCCAAATTTGAAATAGAATTTACTATAAGTTTGACTTTAGTTGCCTGTTGTAAAACATTATTATTTTCCCAAGATGTAATATAATTATCATCAAGTCTTTCAACATTTAATTTATTTTTAAGAGTATTTTCTACCTGGATGATATTTTCTTCTTCTGTAATATTATTATCTTCAACTAATTCAGTTAATAAAGATGTTAGCATGCTTAAGTTTATAACTTTATAAGTATCACTGTAGTTAATTTTTACTATTCCCGATAGTTTTGCATTATCTTTGTTAGTAAAGGTAGAGTGTCCACTAATTGCCTCAATTTTGATGTAAGATGAGAATCGTGGAAGGGATATATCTAATTCGCCAAATTGATTAGTATAATGTTGACTTTTATTTGAATCATAAATAATATTATTGTGCATATCTTTAATAACCACTGTTGAATAAGCAATATAAGAACCCAATACATTAACATTTAAATCAACAACCATATTAAGTTTCTCCATTAAATCACTTGAATGTTGACGATATGTTGCAATTTTTGATTTGTAATGTTGTAAAAAATATCCAAAAGATGATATTTCATTGAAAATAGCGATTGAATTATTTTTAGTAAATATAATTTCATCGTAATCAATTTGTGTTTTATTCATAATTTTAATTAATAGTTGATTAAAATATACATGTTTTATATAACAATTTCTAATTTTATGAAAAGCATGTATTATTGAAATGCACATCATTTTATCATATATATCTTTATTAATTTCACTATCTATATGTTCATATTTTGAAATATATTTATAAGATGGATAATGTTTTTTTTAATATTACTTATAATTTGTCTTATTCCATCATCATATAAATCATTATCTTCAATATATAGGAGATGTTTTATTTTTTGATTGCTATCTTTTTTATTACTATTTTTATCAATATTATTCTTTTCCTCTCCTATATGCAATTTTACTAAGTTTATATTATTTTTTATTTTAATTATTTATATTTATGCACTTTTATAAACTTAATAAAATCGTTCCTTCATTTGACGCGTTATTAAACAGGTTGAAGGATTTTATTTTGTGTAAATTTTTTTGGTCTTTCTTTATGATCCAATAAATATGCTGTTATTTTTTATAATTAGTCAAAATAAAAAAATCTTTAATATGATGATCAATAAATTTAATATCATGAATATTACCTTTATTAACAGAAATAGAAATAGGAATCCCTTTGTCATCTGTAATAAGAGAAATTTTATTGCAATTTTTATTTTTGAAGAATTTATTTCTACCGATTTTGTTCTTTCCAAATTTGTTTTGAATAAAAGTAGAATCAACGATAGTGAATGATGGATTACTGATTTTAATAAAGTTATTACGGATAGAATAAAAAACTTTTTTAAAAATATTAAATTTAGAAAATCTTCTAAAATGAAAATATAATGTTTGCCATTTAATTGGAGATCTAATAAGTCTCCAAGGAATACCAGTTTTCAAAACATAAAAAATTTCATCAAGAATTAATGACGAGTATTTTTGATTTTTATGTTTATGAAAATATGATTTATAAAGTGTTTGATTTTTTTTAATGACATTGATAAAAATAGATTTATAAAATTTAAAAAAGTAATTATCCATAATTAAACTATATCTTATAACAGAAATAAATGAGAGTATAGAAACGTGCAATAATGTTAAAAAGAGAACAGTTAGAAAATAAAACATCCCAATAATAACTTGTTTTTCTGTATCTTTTTGCAATGTCTCTTGTGAAATCCAGTCTTAAATCAAACATCAAGACTTTTCATAAGTTTCGGAAGGCTGTTAACTTTACAAATAAACAAAATCGGAGACTATCCGATACAAAGATCGTCAATTGGATTGGTCCTGGTCGTGGTAAAATTTACCATAAGTATAGTCTTCTTTATGAAGATAGTTTCAAACTATGGCTTCATTGGAATATGTCGAAATATGGGCGTAAAGTGGCAGAGAATTACGCGAAGAAACTTTTTGTAAGAGCAAGTAAAAAATATAAGAATTGGCATTCAGGGTGGGAAGGTCACATGATTTGGGTGTCACAGCTTCTTGATCAACATTTTCATGTACCTAATGAACCAATCGTGATTGAAGAGTCAACTGATGACAACAAAACTAGTTATTCATGTACTGTCATTACAAACACCTGTTTTCATTACAAATGAGATAATTACTATCAATGATTAAATCTTTTTTTATTTTCTTTTAACAAAAAATCTAAAAACAAAAATTGATTCTTTTTTAATATTTGAACAAATTATAAATGGAACTTAATAAACTAAATATTTTTGATGCTTGTATCAATGGATATTTAGATAGAGTAATTGAATTGTTTGAAAATGGAATTGATTTAGAAGAACAATCTAGACATGGTTTGACTGCCTTACAATGGGCTAGTAATACTTGTCAATTAGAAGTTATAAAATATTTAGTTGAAAAAGGAGCTAATTTGGAGAACAGTGGTAATATTGGATTAACACCATTAACATTAGCTTCCAAATTTGGCAATCTTGAAACTGTAAAATATTTAATTAATAAAGGCGCAAATATTAATGGAGATAAAATGAGTCCACTATTAAGCTCTATTATGAATGATAAAGAAGAAATAACAATTTATCTTATTAAAAATGGAGCGAATCTTAAAACAAATAATGATCATGGATTATATCCAATGTCTTATTCTGTTCTTAAAAATCAATTCAATGTTATAAAATATCTTATAAATTATGGTGCAAATATAGATGAAATAAACGAGAGAGATAACAATAATACACCTTTAATATATGCTTCTAAATATAAATACCATAATTTAGTAAAATATTTATTAAATAAAGGAGCAAACAAACATTTAAAAAATAAAGAAAATAAAGTAGCATATGACTATTTACAAATACCTGAATTAAAAATATAAAATTAAAATATTAATAAACATAAAAACTTAATATTATTCATATTTATTTATAGTGAACTCAAAAATTAAATAAACTTATGTATATGACTCAAATGAATTTCTATATTTATTTGAGTATTGTTAGTAAAGTTGAGAAGACTAATAAAATTCTATTGGTGTATGATATATTGATTATTGAATATGATAAATTGATTAGTTCTCTAAATTTTTGTGACCAATATTAAAATATTTCTTATAAAAAACCATTGCAGTAAATATAATAGTAACGAGGACTATAAAAATTAAGTATGCTACAGGTAGCCACATATTGACAAGTAGACCGGTATTGTAAGAAATAGTATCAGATTGCTTATTAGGATTCCATGGTGCAAAATAAACATCTTTGGTTTTACCAATTGGGAGATAAGTTTGATTGAAATTTGCAACACATTGGGTTTAATTTAAATCGCAGTTTTCACTCTTAGTACTAGTATAGTAAATGCCATCATTTTGATGAAGCTCAAGATTTACTGTAAGATCATAACAATAACCACGTTCACTTGCACATTGGCGATTTCCAACAGAATGGGTGCATTCTGTAATATAGTATAAGCAATAGGTTGTAGTACGTGATCTACATGCTCGTTTATTATAAGAATTACGATTAGAAGACTGAAAGTTGGATACCAACTTTGATGCAGTAAAATAATTAGAATTAATTAGATTATTAATAAATTCCTGTTCGGTCTTATTAAACATATTTATTGGATCAGTAAAATTAAGAAGAGACATTTGTATTAAATGAAATGGAATAGTCAAAGTTAGATTATCAATTTCAATTTCAACTTCCATAAAAGTCTCATTATTAACTAAAGTTGAGTTCTCAATAGAACGATCACATCGAATTGTTGTTCGTGTTGACCATGAAGCACAACGACGAATATGATGACAACAGTAATATCCATCACCACATGTTGCATGCCAGTTAAGAGAGTCAGGTGCGATTAGTTGTTGACCAACATATTCACAAGAAGGAGCAGAAGTTTCAAAACACTGACAATTAACAGTTTTAGTGCATGGATATGTTTCAAGAGAGTAGCCTGTTGTAACACGCTCTGCTTTTTCATACTCATGTTTTACTTGATCAGGATATACACCTGCACCATAAGCAGCCCAAAACCAAATAAGAGCTAAAATTGCGATTCCCCAACCAAATCCAATTCGAATAGCAATAAACGAGTACTTGCCATTTTTTTTTCCATTTATAATGAAGACACAACAAAGGATTATTGCAATAATAATAGAAAATGTTACACCTACACCAAAAATAACATCCTTATACTTTACAATACCCGGTTCATTGCTTGTTGATTCAGGACTTATATCGTCACATTGATCAGTTTGGAACTCACGTATATTTTCAACATATAGATCTTCACAAATTTGATTGAGCTGAAGATATCGATTTATTTCTTCTTCAGTTATATTTTTACTAAATAGAGAGTTTAGGCGAACATCGATTGCAGAAACAGCAACAACCTTATTATCAACATAAACAGGAATACCTCCTGTAATAAGATTACCTTGACCAAAGGCATCTTCATAAACTTGAGATCATTGAATTGATTGAATGCGAGTCCCATCAGTTAGATACTTCTTGAAAAGTTCAATAGCTTCAATTATATTTGTTGACACAAAATAGGAAAAACCTCTTGTGTTACAAGAAAGTCGTACAAGTTGATTATCTGGATTAGTCGCATTAGAGAAAACAAATACGAAAACAAAAAGAGGAGTGTCAGATGTATCAATCTCAATAATTGGATCAATGTCATAAGGAGATGATCCTCCTAGTTAGTAAAACTATATTAAACTATATTTATTATTGCTTTTTGCTCTTTTTATATTCATCTTTATTTTATGCTCTTTGTTCATATAGTTTTCTACATACTAGCTTATTTACACGCTATTTACTTA
>Ga0207920_1000042_pt1 | contig 18169 bp, 20 predicted proteins | sample DeeseametaMP0204_FD_184218 | JGI IMG/M metagenome (GOLD analysis project Ga0207920, IMG submission 184218) | Marine microbial communities from the Deep Atlantic Ocean - MP0204 (SPAdes) | ecosystem: Environmental > Aquatic > Marine > Oceanic | place: South of Cape Verde, Atlantic Ocean... | reverse complement strand
AAAACCATCTAATAATAACACCACTCAATCTACTACACAAACCACTACAAAACCATCTAATAATACCACTACTCAATCTACTACACAAACCACTACAAAACCATCTAATAATAACACCACTCAATCTACTACAAAACCATCTAATAATTCAACTACACAATCTACTACAAAACCATCTAATAATACAACTACACAATCCGCTACAAAACCATCTAATAATACAACTACTCAATCTACTACACAAGCCACTACAAAGCCATCTACTACACAATCCACTACAAAGCCATCTAATAATTCAACTGCACAATCAAATACACAATCAAATACACAAACTACTACAAAGCCATCTAATAATTCAACTACACAATCCACTACAAAACCATCTAATAATTCAACTACACAATCAAATACACAAACAACAAATAATACTAATCCAGAGTCAGAAAATTCAAATAGTATAGTTTATATGACTGCATCAGGAGGCATAACATTTATAATATGTTGTTGTGTACTTGGATTAATACTAATAGCACTTGGATTAATAACTTTTATTTAATTTTAATTTTAATTTTTATTTAGAATAGTATATATAACACTTATGGATAAATATCTGAATAAAGAATATATTTTGGAATTTATTAAAAATAATTCTGTTCTTCTTTTCATTATTGCAACAGCAAGTTTAGTTGGACTTTATTTTTTCTATAAGAAATTTTTAGCTACTAAAGAAACTATGGCAGATGGCGATGATTCTGATCAAAGCAACAGTACAGATGATGGTTCTGATGATCAACAATCTACTTCTATAATGGACAATCCTAATTATCCTTATTATGTTGGAGGTGGTTTAACATTGACTTGCTCAGTCAGTTCTTGTATATGTTGTTGTGTTTTAATTTTGGTGGCTGTTGTTGTAATGATGAATAAAAAAAAATCAGAATAAACGAAAACTTAAATAACTACTAAATATATAGTATGTTTGATTTTATAAATAATTTGAATAAACAAAATATAAGTAAAACAAATCTCAGACTAGCTTTAGTAGTTGTAATTGCTGTAATAGGGATACTTGTTTATTTCTTTTTTAAAGAAACAAAGATGATGAATATTTTTGTTACTCAAGAGAATATGGCAAATAATACTAATAACAACTATAATAATCAAAAAGGAAGTTCAATTGCAGGGACTTTAATGTTTGGAGGCTCGTGTTGTTATAGTACTTGTTGTTCATTTTTATCTTTTCTTTTAGTAATGTTATTAGGGGCTTTAATTTATAAAGTGAGTCAAACTGAATCAAATAATGGATATTTAAATAGTGAATATAATGATGAAATCTAAAAAAGATTAAAGTATAGACTAATAGTATAGAATGGATTTTACAAATCAACATAAAAAACTTATTTTGTGCATGCTTGTTGTTGCAGTTGCAATTACAGCTATTTATATGCTTGGACAATTGAAAGAAAACTTTGACAATTCCTATTTTAAAAACCCATCAGATCCAAGTTTTGAAAATAGATTAGAATCAACAACAGGTATGAGCAAAAGGACTATAATGATTATTGTTGGAGTTCTTGGTATTTTAGGAGGATTTTTATATTTTTATATGAAAAGAAACCGAAATGATAGTTCAAGTCTTCCAGAACTATCAGAAACATCTTCAGAACTTTAAATTTAAATATTAAATATATCATAAACATTATAAATTGCGTAATTTAAAATTTAAAAAATATAGATTTAGTGGATCTTTATTTTTGTTTAATAGATTATTTTGTAATTTAAATATATATGGGTGGTTCTAAATCTAAAACTTCTGTTACGACTGAGAATGATACAACTATAGTAAATAGATCCGATATAAATATACTAAATCAAAATCTAAATTCGGTTACTGCGAATGTTGTCCAAAATACAGATCAGACATGTGAAAGTAGAGTTAATTTATCTAATGTAATTGATTTTACAGGTGCTGAAATTGGCGGTGATTTTAATATTGGCACAGACACAAATGGTCAAGATTGTCAAGTGGATTTAACAACAAATGCCGCAATAACTTTTCAATGCGTTAATGCTTCCGAAATGGTTAATGATATTGGTTCTAAAATGATAGATGAAATGATGAACAAAATAGAACAGTCAAGTACTACAGATGCATTAACAAAAATGCAAAATCAAGCAGATTCACAAGCTAAAACAGGAACTCTAGGTATAGGTTTTTCAGGTTCGTCAAGTAATTCTACTAGTATAAATAAATTCAAACAGGTGAATGATAACAGAAAAAGTATACAAAATGTGGTTGGGACCTCGGTTGCAAATAATTTAACAGAAAATAAAGTTGCAAAATGTATTAGTAGTGTTAGTGCTAAACAAGGAATTTCTTCAACAGGTGCAAAGATTAGTGGAAATGTTAATATTTGTAATTATAAATCGGATGTTGTTGCTGATCTTTTTGTTTCTTGTCTGAATGAGGATCAAACAACAAGTAAAATAACTGATGATATTGTTAAAAATTTAGGTGTAAAAGTTAATGAAGATTCACAAAATAAATTATCAACTGATCAAACTAATCAAGCATCATCAAGTGCTACAGTGTCCGGAATAGATAGTATATTTGGTTCATTAGGTAGTGCATTTTTAACCCCCTTTGCACTCCCACTTTCAGGTTTATCTTTATTTTTATGTTGCTGTTGCTGTTGTATACTTTTGATATTAATAATAGTAGGTGTATTTATGGCAAGCAATTCCGAAAGTGGCAAACAACTCACTTCAACCGCGGCGGATATAGGTTCTCAAATGATGATGCAAAAAGCAATTAATAAAGGTTGGGTACCTGGATCCAGAACAGAAATGTCAAATACTTCAAGTGAGTTAGATGATATACTCTTAGATAATACTATAGCAGAAACAAAACTTTAATTAAACATTTTTTTATAAAATTCAACTAAATAAAAATTATTATTAAAGATATTAAATATCTAGACAGATGCTACAGAAGTTGATACATTTTGCTTCGTAACATTTTCTTTATTTACTTTTGGTACTTTATTGTTTTTTTTACCAACTGGGTTATCTTTTTTTCTTAATTCAAGTTTGGCACGTCTTTCTTTCCTCTTTTCTTCACGATGTTTTGCAACTTCGTCCATATTAACAAGTTCTCTGGCTTTAGTAAGAGCAGTTGAATAGTCTTCACTCGCATTCATAAGAGATTCGCTAAAAGTTTTAAGTTGATCGCGAAGAGTGTTAAAAGCATCACCTTCCTCTTTATTTTCAGTATACCTCTTTGGTACTTCCTTTTTAAGAACATAAGACACTCTCTGTTCAAGAGCCTCTAGTAAAGGACCAAAGTTAGTATTATTTGTAAGACGAGTCTTAGTATGAAATTTAGGACCTGCATCGGCAGTTTTTGATAGAGGTGTAAAAAGGTTAGCTGATCTTACACACCTGTCAGTTTCACTAGTGTATACACATAGTTTCTCAAATTCTTCCACAATGCTCTTTGAGTTCCTGCGAAGAGCGGGGTATAAAATCTTTTGATAATCATTTTCTTCATCTCCGGTCTCTTTAATAGAGTCACTCATATTTTTAACAATTTGAGCAGCGGATGCTTTGGCAAGAATGTGACCACTTCTTAGTGGTACATTTTGTAAGCTTATTTTAAACGGCGTATCTGTCATATATGTCCTAAGTTAAAGATTTTACTAAAATCAATTTTTTATCAAAACACATATAGTTATAATATACAACAAAATGCTTAATTATCATAAATTTGCAATTAATTTATCTATTAATTTTTTGTTTAATAATTTATGGTAGAAACAAATATTCCAAACTACTTTCCTTTTAACAAAATCACACCAGGATTCAAAAAAAAACCAGAAATTGATCTCAATAAAATAGTAGCTGTAATGGCTTCTGTTAAAAAGCTTGTTGATAGTTTTGAAAAAGATACATTAGTTTTAAATAAAAAAGAAAAACTTATATCAAATATGCTTGAATACACTAAAAACTCTATTAATTCTGAATTAAATAATTTACAACAAAAAGAGCTGGAAATGATATATATCGAAGAAGAAATAAATAATATTGAGGATATTATAAAAATAATTGACATCTATAGGAACAAAGATCATAATACATATAAGTTTTCCATTAATATGGATATTTTAAGAGATCTTTATGATTCTTTACATAAATTACAATCAACCATTGGAATGAAAGATGTAAAATCTCAAATTGTCGATCAAATAGTATCTTCCATTCAAGGTTTATACGATGATGAGCAAATGTTTCATACAGTTATACAAGGTGTTCCAGGTGTTGGAAAAACAATGTTAGCTCATATTATCGGTGAAATATACTCAAAACTTGGAGTAATTAATAAAAAAGATTTTATTTTTAGGGTAGCAACTAGATCTGATCTCATTGGTAAATATCTTGGCCATACTGCTAAATTAACACAAACTTTTATAGATAGTTGCAAAGGTGGTGTTATGTTTATTGATGAAGTTTACTCTCTTGGAAATTCTGAAGGAAGAGACACTTTTTCTAAAGAATGTATTGACACTATAAATTTAAATCTTACCAAAAATAAAGATTTTGTATGTATAATTGCAGGTTATCCTGAAGAAGTTGACAACTGTTTTTTCTCATATAATCAAGGTTTACAAAGAAGATTCCCTTTTAGATATACTATTTCTAAGTACTCTCCTGAAGAAATGAAGGATATATTCCTTTTAAAAATCAAAAATATTAAATGGTCAACTAATATAAATGAAGATATTATAACAGATTTTTTTGATAGAAATAAAGATAGTTTTAAACACTATGGTGGTGATATACAAAACTTAATAACAAATATTAAAACAGTTCATGGAAGAAGAGTTTTCGGAAAAAAAGAAGAGTTAAAACTTATTACAAAAGAAGATCTTGATAAAGGATTTGAGAAATACTCTTCTTTTAAAAATAAAAAAAAAGAAGAAAATAACAAAGTTTTATCAATGTATAGTTAAATTTATATACTACACAAATGTTTTCATATGCATATATTTCATATAATAGATTTTTAGTTTAGTTTCTGTTAATTCAAGATCTTTAATTAGCATATCTTTGTGTATCCATTCACATCCATCTTCAGGAGTTGATCCTAAAGGTTCATAACTAAAATTAAAACTTTTAAGTTGATCCAAAGTATGATCTAAAATCAAGTTTTCTAAATTTGGATGTTTTATATTTTTTGATTGATATGATCTAATTTTATCTAAAAGTTCAGGAAACATTAGTATTTGTTTCATAGTTTTTGGAATCTCTATATTATATCTTAATGCTACATAACTTATTTTATAAATATCATCAAATGGAATAACTTGATTAGTATAAGGATTTGTTGGAAGAGAAGGACAAATAAGATGATTACATGAGTTAAATTTTGAGTTCCAATAGTTTAGTAAAGAATTAATCAAAAATCCATATCCAGAATTTTTGTCATAGTAAACTATATTATTCGATTCAGTTTCTGAGAATACATCATCCCAAGTATCTCCAACCAGATTTACTTCATTTTTAAATCTTTTACAAAAACTTGCATTTGCTATTATGCTATCAAACAAATCTAATCCAAAAAACGGAATATTTTTTTCAAAAAGATTATTTACATTTTCAATAAAAGAAATTGTTTCTTCAAGTTGGTATTTTAAAATATGAATAATCGGATTATAGTTTGAAACAAGCCATGTGTATAAAGAATTAAATATAGGTTTTGTAAATTTTATATTACTAAGTATAAAATTTGCGATATTAGGATTACTATTATTTGATAAAATCAAACAAATATCTTGACCAGCTAAATCTAATATATCTTCTTGATGGTTTAATACATCTATTCTATCTAAAACATCTTTTACTTGACTTATCACATATTTATCTATCAATAATCTTCTATTTTTATATGATTCAATAGTATTTCTCAAATTAAATATTTTTATTGAATATGTTTGATCATAATTTTCTAGCATTATTAACTCTTGATTTTCAAACCTTTTATGGTATTTATTTATTAGATTTTTTATTTTTACTATGTTTCTTTCATTTATGTATTTTAAAAGTTTTTGTCTTATTTTATCCATATTTGGATGCTCTTCAATTGTTTCTTTTATTATTGTATAACTTGTACTTGGACTTACTAATTGTATAAATTTGGAATTTCTTGTGTCATATTCATTATTCCTTTCTTGTATATCCATAATATTATTTGCAAAAATGAATAATGTGCATTCAATTTTTAACTAAATTATAGTATAATATAATGAGTAAATATAACTATATTATCTATCATAAAAAATGCATAGACGGTTTTTCAGGATTCTTTGTATTTTTAAAAACTAAACAATGGGATCCTAAACCAATTGTTTATCCTGATGTTCCATCAACTAAACAAATACCACCTGATATAGAAGGGAAAAACGTAATCTCTATTGATGTCGCTTATTCACCTAATATAGTTGAAGAAATATCTAAGCGTGCAAATAAGTATACATTCCTTGATCATCATAAAACAGACATAGAAGAAATAAGAAATATAGAAAAAAACTACTCTAATTTAAATGTTATATACGACGAAAAAGAGTCAGGTGCCAGTTTAACATGGAATAGTTTTTTTCCAAATTTAGAAATGCCCACTTTTCTAAAATATGTGAAGGATAATGATATAGGTGAGTGGAAATATAAAGAAAGTTTAGATTTTATAGCTGGTTTAGAAGTTAACTATAAATTAGACCCTGAATTAAAAATACTCAAACAATGGGATAACTTATTAGATAATAAAAAACTTTTAGATCTTGTAAATACAGGTAAAAAATACAATGAATATAAATATTTTTTAATAAATAAAACAAGGCCAACTATTAAAAATTTCCCATCAAAAAAGTTTGTAGATAAAAATCATCAACTATTGAACCGTGAAAATAGATACAGAATAGGTTTGGTAGAATGTGGTTGTCCAAGTCCTTCTCTTGTGGGTAAACATGTTATGGAAAACTATGACGATTTAGATTTTTGTATTATATGGAGATATGATCTAAAGTCAAAAAAATACTTCTTGAGTCTAAGAGGAAGTGAAAAAGCAGGTGTTGATGTTGGTGAAATAGCAAAATATTTTGGTGGAGGTGGACATAAATACGCTTCAGGTTGTAGTTTACCAGGGAAATATAAAATAGAAGATCTTGTCAATTAAATAAATTTAACATTATTAACACTTTTAATATTCATTAGACTTACTTACTTGTTTGTTTAAATTTATTTTCAGTTTATTTACAATAAAACAAGTTCCGGCTAAAATACCAATTGGCCAAAAACCTAATAACACTGTTCTTACTAGTACCATAGAATAAAAGGCTCCATATTGTTCATTACCATCAGTAAAAATAAGAGAACCAATAAAGGCAGAAGGAAAAGATAATAGAAAAGAAAAAATAAACCAGTCTTCACCCATAAATACACTCTTAAATTGTGAGTATTTAGATTTTACAATGATGTTAATAGTTTTTGAGTATGTTATTGTAAGATTTTTAAAATTTCGATACTCACCCAAAAATACACTGTTAAATTGTGAGTATTTAGATTTTATAATGGTGTCAATAGTTTTTGGGCATTTCATTTCAAGATTTTTAAAATTTCGAAATATGTTCATCTTTTGTGTCACAATTCTTGGTGTGGCATAATGCAATCTCATATGTCTTACCAAATTATAAACAGACATAAGGATATTATAAAAAATAATATTTAGAAATAAATAAAACTATTCAATTTTTAGTTATTTAGTTATTTAGTTAATTAGTAAAATAGATAAAATGAAAATATTTAGACTTCTGTGACTGACTTAAATACATTGACTGAATTATTAACCGAAGTATCAACAGTTACAGGAACTGAAGTCTCTTGAGTTGTTACAGAAGTATCCTTATTAACAACTACTTTAAGTACACCGTTTACAAGAGTAGCATTTGGTAATTCTGTTGAACAATTTACAGGCAATGGATAACTATTGCTGAACTTTGATACTGTAGAGTAAGAGTAATGACAATAGCTATCATCATTTGTGTTTTCTTTTTCATATTGGTTTTGATATTCACCTGACACCCTTAGAAATTTAAAATCAGGGGTTACAGTAACCTTAACATCATTTACACTTGCACCAGGCATTGAAAATGAGTATACCCAACAGTTGTCTTTTTCAGTTACCATACTATTATATCCTTTGCTTACGATTGAATTCATTTAATATACCTAAATTAAATAAATATGTTTTTTTCAATATTTTTGATTTTTATTGTTATATTTATCTTTTTAATGACAATTTATATTAAAAGTCTATACTAAATATTAAGTATATTTAATTAAAATTGATTATAAGAGTTTGTTTGATTAAATAAGAATGGGCTCTAAAAAGAATAAAAAAACCAATAAATTAGAACAAATCAAAAAAGATCCAAAAGAAGATTATTCTAATATGCCAGTCCCTAAAGATGTTATCATAGAGAATATTATTGTCAAGGTACCAAATAAAACTCTTATAGATAAAGGAGATTTAGGACTTGCTTATGGAAATAAATATGGTTTAGTTGGCATTAATGGATCAGGGAAATCTACTTTATTAAAAAAAATTGCAGGTACCGAACTTGGTATAAGATTAGATAGATATTATGTTGAACAAGAAGTTACTGCTTCTAATACAGAAACTGTTTTTGAAACTGTCATATCTTCCAATCAAGAAAGATTTGAACTTATGAAAGAGTTAGAAAAAATAGAAACTGAATTAGATAATAATGAAACTGATCAACTTCTAGAGGAGTACGAAAAACTTCTTGAACAAAGTGAAATATTAGAATTAGATAAAGACGAATCTATAGTTAGAAAAATTTTATTTGGTTTAGGTTTTTCTTTGGTTCAACAAAACACAGTTACATCTGCTTTTTCAGGTGGTTGGAGAATGAGAATGTCATTAGCTAAAGCTTTATATCTTCAACCTTCGTTACTTCTTTTAGATGAGCCAACAAATCATTTAGATTTGAATGCCACTATTTGGCTCACCAATTATTTAATGAATAACTGGAAAAATACTTTAGTTATAGTGTCTCATGATAAAGAGTTCATTAATGAAGTTTGTACAGATTTAATCCATTTATATCAAAAACAACTGAAATACTACTCTGCACCTAAAAAAAACTTTGGTGTATATGATTCTTTTAAACAACAATTTGCGAACGATCTTAAACAGCAACAAAAAGAGTATGATAATATGATGAGACAAGTTCGAGCTTTACAAAATAAATCTACTCCTAAAAAGAAAGTTGACGAGTTCATACAAAAAGAAGGTAAAGAAAAACCTCCTAAACCTTATTCTTCAAAAATAGATTTTCCACAAGTCGCAAATTTAGATCCTCCTGTCATAAAACTTCATTCAGTTGAGTTCGGATATAAACCTGAAAAACTTATCTATAAAAATATTGACTTTGGAATAGACCAAAAATCACGAATCACCCTTGTCGGTCCAAATGGTATCGGAAAATCCACTTTATTAAAATTAATATCAAAAGATTTGATACCTAATAATGGCGATGATAAAGTATATCATAATAATAGACTTCGAATTGGCTATTATCATCAACATTCAATTGATACTCTACCTTTAGATCAAACACCTATTGAACATATTAAAAGTCTTGATCCAGAATTGAAGGATCAAGATATACGTAAAATGTTAGGTAGCATCGGTATTGAAGGTAAATTACATACTCAAACTATAAAAATACTTTCAGGTGGTCAAAAATCAAGAGTTGCATTTGTCGCAATGACTGCAATAAAACCACATATAATGTTACTAGATGAACCTACTAATCATTTAGATATTGAAACTGTTGAAGCATTATGTGATGCGATAAATCAATTTAATGGTGGTATAGTGATGGTCACTCATGATGTTGATCTTATTTTGAGAACAAATTCTATATTATGGGAAGTAGGTAACTCATATATTAAAGAAACTGATTATGATAGTTATAAAGAATCTATATTGAGAGAGTTAGACTTGGATTAAAATTGATTTATTTAATTTTCTAGATTGATTAAGTAATGGATAAACTTGAATGTGGTTTCCAGGCTATAAAAGCCAAAGTATCAGAATCTAATAAAACTTATAATAAAGATCCTAAAAGGATATTTATCGATATAGCTAGATTTTTCAACACTTATGATGAAATTATAATAAAATTAGATAATGACCAAATTTACGAATTAAATCAAGTTCAATTAATTTTTGATGTTTTAATAGTAATTCTAGGAATTCGTCAAGCGTATTTACATTTTGATTGTTGTCATAATATAAATTATGAAATTGAGATAGAACTTTTAGAATATGTTTCTAAAAAATACAATCTAGAACTTAAAAAATTAGAGTATCCTAATAATTGTTCCGATATGTTTTTGATAAATAAAAAAGTAATGAGACCTGAAATTTATGAACTTGTCGTAAAAAAAAATTTAAGTCACATAGAGATAGGAGAAATATTGGACTTCTACAAATCAATAGATATTTTTAATATTGATCAAAAAACTAAAGATTATGGTATCCATATTTGTGTACAATTTTCTTATCTAAACTATCTAGAATTCTATTCTCAAAAAGTTTTAAAAAAAGATAGAAATATTAAAATGATAGAGTATCTTGAAGAAAGATTAGAAAAAATAAGAAACTTAGTAGATATATTTTCTAAATCTAGTTTAGCTAAAATTGAGATTATTCCTTCTAAACCTTAATAAAAGGATATAAATTAATATCTGTAAACTTTTATATATTTACTTTTTGTATAATAAATCTTTTTAATCTAAAATTTAAATTTGATATATCTAAATCTCTAAACTCTTTTGAAAATTCTACTGTTTCTTGTGGATTATAGTTTTTTCTAGTGTATCCATCTTAATTTATCTCAAAGAAGTAACAAAGATATCAAATTTTAATATCTTTATTTTTATTTAATTATTATATATTTTTATATTTTTATTTTTTTTATTTGTTTTTTATTGTTCATTTTTATAATGAGCAGGTATATCCGTATACTGATACTGCTACGAATACGATGAAACCTGTGAGGAAATTGGAGATATTCATGGTTCTGGTTTGATCAACTTGAGTGAGACCGGTGTTTGGTACCATTGGGGAAACTTTTCTAGCAAGATAACTAGATAAAAAGCCGGCAACAATAGCTAAAGCACCAACGGCAAGAGCTTGAAGTAATTGAGTTTGATTCAACATTATTATATATTCTTAATAGAAAAAAGTTTATTATGTTTTTTATAATACATTCTTCTTTTTATACATTTTTAATTTTATAGATAAATTTCTATTTGTTTCTATATCAAAATTTTTTTTCAAAGAATACATTTTCATTCTGTCAAAGTTAACTATAAAATTTATATTATCTATACATACTATTATACTTAAACAATCATCTTCCCATACTTCACTAACTTGATCAAAATATAAACTTAATTCTTTGTTAAAATCTATATCTTTTTTAATTTTTTCTTCATTATTATAGTATTTTTTTGTAAATCCCCATATATATTCTGGTTTATCTTCTTCAAACAAACTATCGAATTTTATTGTTTGAAAATAAAGTTTAGAATAATTGTCTCTTTCATAAAATACTCCTATACTTTCTTCATCTAATTTAACTAAACTTGAATAACCACTGGGTCCTAAGTATACTGTTTTTTTATGCCAAGTTTCTAAATCTTTACTAAAATTAAAAGTCAGTTTATCTCTATTATTATTAATAGGTGCAGATACTACTATATATTCTTTAAATTTTATTACACTTCCTTGACATATGCCTGTTTTAAAACTACTCAAATAAGTTTTATTAAACGTTTCTCCTTTGTCATCTGATATACTTATATATCTTTTAGTTTTCCCTTGTACTCTTGATACTACAATAGTTTTATTATTAAATTCAACAACGCCTGATTCATTCGTATTGATATCTAATGATTCACTTTTACTCCAACTTAATCCCTTATCGTCTGAAAATAAAACATGAGCTTTATAAACGGGTTTGTCAGAGTTTTCAGAATGATTACACGCCACTATCAATCTATTATCTATTTCCAAGCCAATATTTGGACCTGTTGCATACCAAAACCAATTATCTTCTGTTATATCACCTTTTAGTTTTTTGGAAACTTCCCATGTTATGCCATCATCTATAGATTTAGTATAATATGGAACTCTCTTGCTTTTCCCTTTTAATATATCTCTTTCATTATATTTACCATCATTCCATGTAAATATTAAGTATATTGTACCATCATTACTAATAATTGGACAAGGATTACCACAAGTGTTGTAGCCATCTGAAAAAACCACTATTTCATTGCTCCAATATTTACCATTGTCTAAACTTCTTTTAACAACTATTTCTATTTTACCTGTATCTGATAAACCATCATATCTCTTTTCACAAAAAGCTAATAAACTACCTTCTTGTGTCTTACATATTACAGGTATTCTATAAACTAAATTTTCTGTTAATGTTTTAAAAACTATTGACATATATTTATTCACCTAAAAATTGCTACTATATAAAACGAGTTTAATAACTTATCTAAACACCTAGTTATAAGTTATTTTAAATGATCCAAAATTTTTATTTTAATGATACTACTACCATTGATCTCCATAATTTAAAAAATCTTGTATTAAGAATACCTGTCGACTTTGAATATGATGATGATACTATAAAAAAATCTATATTTGCATCTAAACTTATTATTTATATTATTAGTAAAAAAGATCCGGGTAAAGAACTTAAAATATATAATAACTATATTCAATATGAAATGATGAATTCTATCATTGAAGGAAATAATGTACAAGATAAAAATAACTGCCTAAGTATTAATCTTAGAATGAATAAATACTTAGAAAAACTTAAAAAAATAGATGTTACTAATAAATTAAGAATAGAAATCAATGGAATAAAAGACAATCGAATTGTACAACTAGAAGTGACCAGATTATAAATTAATATTCTTTTTCTGACTCATTAGCTTCATAAACTTTATCTGGATTAAATCCTTCTTTGCAAAGTTCTTCTTTTTGTTTATTTAAAATACCTCTATATTTAATAACATCTTGTAATACTCTCAAATATTCTGTTTTAAGTGTTTCTTGTTTTACCACATTTTTATCTATATTTTGTAAAACAACTTCTGTATAATCTAAACAAGCCTGAATCTGATTAGGCAACCATGTTGTTATAGGTGTACCTCCTGTAGCTTTACTATATTTAGTCTGTTTTAAAATATACTGTTGAACCATCATCCAATGTCCATTTCTAAATTTATATATCTGTTCCAGAATTAAAAGTAAAATTACTAAACTGTCGTGTTCTTTACTTTTAGTACACAAAGTTTTTAACTTATCAAAGAAGTCTTTGAAGCTTTCTCTAAGATCCATCATAAACTCTTGTACTATTTTTGGTCTATATTCTCTTAATTCAAAAAGATATTTAGTTAATTCATTCTCAGGATAAAAATTAATTAATCCTGTAATTATGTCTTCTGTTGGAATAATATCATCTTGTGCGCCTGTTTGACCTCGAAACTTTACAGGCTTTCCTTCAAACTCTTGTACACCTTCATATACTACACCATCGCCAAATATTTCTTCATTACCTTTAATTCCCATAATAAACATCCTTAATTCATTGTAGTTATTTGGATTAGAAGCTTTATAAATATTACGACGTCTTTCATTATTCAATGTCATTGTATCCAAGTTAAGTTTTAGACCATTATATAGTTCAGTCATATTTTCTTTTTTTAAACCTTCTAACATAGTGAATACTGATTTTATTAAGTTAGGCGAATTTTGATTTATATCAACATGAATAGATATAAATCCTTGTTCATCAGGAGTCCCGGAAAATTTTGTAACCAAATCCATATTGTCCCAAGTAGCCGGTTTTGTTTTATCTTTTATAAATGTATTACAAAGGCAATATGAATAATGATAATCTAACCAAGGAAATATTTTTAAAGCGTTTGCTGTTTTTACTAATGGTTGAGCCAAATTTTCGGGTAAATGAGTTTCTGCTTTACCATATTCTCCCGTTTCAAGATATGTATGATAAGATGGTTCTAAAAGATACGATGATGCTAAAAAAGAATAAATTCTATAAAGAGTCTGAATATGTTTTTTATTTGTTGTATCTATCTCATCCACAAAATTTGGCAACTTTTCTATCACCTTTTTTAAGGCTCCTCTTTTAGATAATAAACCTTTTTTGCCTGATTTATAATCTATATATATAGGAGTTGAATTTGACACTTCCACTAAACAATCAAATATTTCGGGTAGTTCATTATTTGGAGTATATTTTGGTAAAAACCCATATTCTGGCGATATATCAAAAATATCATCTGTATATCTTTTATTTTGAAACATTTAATTTTAATTTATAAATAAATAAATATTACTCAACTTTTTCGATTAAATATATATACATATTATCTTTTTTAACATATGCTTCACAAAACTCTTTAACATCCTTTTTATCAACTCCAAAATATTCCACATTGGAATTAACAAAACTAATAAAAGAATTTAAATCTTCTATTGGATGTCTTTGTTTTACTTTTCCTTTTACATTCAATAGGGGAAGATCTTTTACATTTGTATTATTTAATTTACTTAAATCATAATAATTATATTTATTTTCACTTCCCATTGTATAAATTTTCCAGTGTGGAAATCTAAGAACATAACATTTACCTTTTTCTTCTAAAATTTTCCCTTCAATTGATCCCAACATATTATATACATATATATATAAATAAATATAACTCAATTTTTTCGTTTTTAATCAATAAAATTAAGACTTAATTTATTACTCAATCAGATCAAAACCCATAAAAATAACCCCATACTTTTGCTCACATACAATATTGTCATCAGCATTCCTATATATATTTACCACATCATTCACAGATTTTTCTCCTGGAATAGTGTCTTTATAAGAAATCTCATTGAAAGCTTCTAAAAAAGTATTATAAGTATGAAGTTCTGTAATTTTAACGTAAATTATTTCATCATTATCTGAATTGACAAAACCAATAATATCACCAATTCTTAATCGACGTTTTGCCTCATCGTAAATCATTCCTTCATACTTCTTTGTCTTATTCTTTATAGCATTAAACAATTGAGGTTGAATTTTGGATTCCATAGTTTTATTTTAAGTTTTAATTAATTTTAATCAATTTTTTATTAAATAAAAATATTTGTTAATTACATGATTCATTTTTTTAAAGTTTTATTATCTGAATCTAATGAAGGTAGTTTATTTGGATTGTCTTTTAAACTCTTTAATTTGTCAAAATCCATGACTAATAAAGGACACAAATATTTGTTTATTTTAGAATTAAGTTTTCCATCTTCTATAAATAGTATAAATCTATAATTTTCGTCTTTCATTTTTAATAAATTTTTAACCTCTTCAGGACTTGTCACGTCTGTTGTATTAATTGATCTGTCGTAATCTACTATAATAGATTCTACTATTTTTATTAAAGGTTTTATTACCAATTCATTTACCATTATTCCACACTTATCTATTTTCCATTCACTTAAATTATCTGATATTCTGGTTTTAACATAGTATGTTTGTCTGCTTGTATCAGATGCAAATATAGATTGATCATATAAATTTTTTTTCTTTACTTTTTTAAGGATGAACTTACTCAAGAATTCATGTAATGTGTTATGTTCGAAATTTGCAAGGATCTCTTTGGCAAGTTTACTCTTCGGACGAATAATACTATAGAAATCATCGTAATCTATTGCTAATGCAGGGTTGTCTTTCATTTTACTATATAAGACTTCTGTTATTGAATTCCCATTGGTAGAAGTAATATTTCCACCATTAATTAAAGATTCTCTTAGCATCTCTATGACTTGCTTAAGATGAGTATTTTCTTGAGTTAATAATTCGTTGTTCTTTTTATCAAGTTCATTATTAAGCTTTCGTTCAGAACATCTATTACGATGTTTATAAAAGTTAGGACGATGCGAAGTGGTAAATTTACAATAGTCACATGTATAACTTTTAGGTTTTCCTTCACTTGGATACAGTGTGGATACAGTGTGGATAATTTTGGATACACCTATTTTTGGATTTGTTAATTGTTGTGCTTTTTTAATATGCTTTTTTGACATGTTATGTTTCCGCCAATTTGAAGAATCAGTAGTTTCATAACTACAAAAATTACAAATATGTCTCTTCATATATACTTTATTTATAAAAAAAAGTTAAATTTATAAAGTGGTACTTTCTACCAGTTAAGTGGTACTTTCTACCAGTTAGGTGGTACTTTCTACCACCTAAAAAAAACATTTTTTATAGTATTTTTGGCCTATTTTTGCGCTCATTTTCTGCTCAAAAATATTAATTTTTTTATATATTTTTACTAAATAATGTAATATACTCTCCTAAATTATAGAATTTATAAAATAGTAAAAAAAATTAAAGTTTTCAAAAAAAAAGTAGATTTTTGGTTTTTTTACACAAACTTTGTGTGTAAAAATTTAAATCTTACCCACAGATAAATATTTTAAAAAAATGTGTACAAAAATATGCTGTTTTAAGGGTCTTAGAATCAATCTAATTATAATGGCTCTATAATAATATCGTTTTAGGGGTCTTAGAATCGATTAAATTATAATGATATTAGAATAATTAATTTTTAGGGGTCTTAGAATCAAACTAATTATAATGGTTTTTTATTAAACTCTTTTAATGGTTTTTGTTGACTATTCAAATTTGTACATTTTAAATATATTTGTTATATTTATGGTTGTATTGAAAATAATAATATTAACTTCATAAAGAAAAACAATTTTAGGTAAAACTTAATAAAAATCTTATTAGGTTTTTTATTAAGCAATAACGCCTGGGTTGAACTGTTAATCTGTTCTAAGGTATCTAAAAATATTTAGGTGACAATAGAAGTGATACTTCAGTTTGGTTTATTAAAACTAAGGAATTTAATCTTAGATGACATCCTGTAGTATTTTGTTTTACCTCAGGAAAGTATTTAAGATTAAACCATAGTTGTAGGCTCGGTGAATTATTTAATTATAGTAATCAAATAATGAAATATTTAATTTAAATCTTTAATTTAAATCTTTAATAAATGCAATATCATAAATTTTATAAAGAAAAATAATAATTATTAAAATTAAGATTTAAAATATAAGTACAAATATTTGTAATTAAAAAGAATACTCAATTTTTACTTAATTAGTAATTACTAATTACTAATTACTTTTTATTTTTCTTAACTTCTTTATTTTCTTTAATATCTTTGACAACTTTATTATATTTGACATCCTTTTTAGATTTCTCATCGTATTCCAGCGTTGGTACACTACGTTTGGTTTCTTTTAAACTTCTTACTTTATCAAAATCCATAACTAATAATGGACACAAATATTTATTTATTTTAGTGTTCAATTTATTATCTTCTAAAAATAATACAAATCTACAATTTGTGTCTTTTAAACTTAAAAAGTTTTTTACCTCTTCAGGACTCATTACGTCTTTAGGTTTTAAATATTTATCATAATCTACTGTAGTTTTTCTTACTATTTCCACTAAAGGTTTTATTACTAATTCATTTACTATAACACCACACTTATCTATTTTCCATTCACTAATATCATCCGATATTCTTGTTTTAACATAGTATGTTTGTCTGCTTGTATCTGATGCAAATATAGATTGTTAATTTAATTAATCTAATAATTAATTGAATCAAGAAACAAAAATAATATTTTTATTTTTTCATACAAATTTTTTTTCTTTACTTTTTTAAGAAAGACAAATTTATCAAAGAATAAATTTATCCCTGCTTTATATTTTTTTAAAAATATAATTCAGTAAACTTACCCAAGAACTCATGCAAAGTGTCATGAGTATGATTCGCTAATATTTCCATTGCAAGTTTACTTTTTGGTTTTATTACTGAAAGATTAATTTATAAATTAATATTACAGGGTTTATTCATCTTTATGAATATGCTTACTCAAAAAATCATCATAATCCAATTCAGTTAA
>Ga0207920_1000038_pt1 | contig 18920 bp, 18 predicted proteins | sample DeeseametaMP0204_FD_184218 | JGI IMG/M metagenome (GOLD analysis project Ga0207920, IMG submission 184218) | Marine microbial communities from the Deep Atlantic Ocean - MP0204 (SPAdes) | ecosystem: Environmental > Aquatic > Marine > Oceanic | place: South of Cape Verde, Atlantic Ocean... | reverse complement strand
TTTTTTTCATTCATCATATCAAGTTCTGATAGATGATGATTAAGTATATCTTCAAAATCCAAATTTTGTTCTATTTTATGAGGATTTATTAAGATTTCCATAATAGAATAATTATTATTATTATAATTATTTAAATCTTCAAATTTATTTTAATTATGCAATTTTATTTTTAATCATTCATAATGTCTTCTTATGTTTATAATCATTTTGATCCATAACAAAAAATAGTTTTAAAAATTTATTTTTTTAATTCATTTATATGGTTCTTAATTAATTATTTTTATTTTATTAACAATGTTATTTTTAAATATATTGTAATACTCAATTTCATTGTAAATATACATTCTTTGTAAAGTTTCGAGTGATACATCAAACATAGGTACTATAATATGGTATTCTTTTGGTTTATTAATTACAAAATAATAATTTCTAAATAATTCTTGATTATTTACATCATAACATACAATATTAATATCCTCAATATTTTCTACTATTTTTTTGTCAATAAAAATTTCACTTATTATTGATTTATCACAATTAATATAAATTTTTTCTTCATCTAAACTATCTATTCTACATGCAATAATATGTAAGCGTTTTAATTCTAATGAATAATATTTTTCTCTCTTGTTCCTAGTCCAAATAATTTCATCTTCTATTTTATACAATTTATTTGTTTTCAAGTTTCTATTTCTAAATGTCATTTTAAAAATATCTTCTTTTCCTGTATAACTCAAACCCTTATTTAGAAATAGATCATATCCTAATTCTAAACTAAAAATAATATAGGTATAGTATTTAGTGTTTATAATATGAAAAAATATTATACAATTTAAAATATCAATCACTTCAGTTAATCTAAAATAAAAAAAATCTTCAGTTATCACGTTAGACGCAAAATTTATACTATTATTATACTTTCCTTTTTTGAAAGTCAATATATTTTTATTGTTCAAATTATAATTATGTTCTATATTATAATTTTCTAATTCCCACCCATTTCCTTCAATTATAAAATCATAATTGTCTATTCTATTCGTTTTAAAATCATCATCTTTTAAATTTTCAATATCTTCTTCTAAAGTATCTATGCAAATATCCTCATTATAATTTCGAGGATAATATTTGCATGTTTCTTTTTTAAATTCCAACTCCTTAAAATTTAATTCTAAAGAAGAATTAAAAATATCAATTTCCTGGTTTATTTTACTGTCTAATAAAGAATTATATTCATGATTTTTAGGATTAAATAAAAGCATATTAAATTATATTATTAATCTAGTTTTCGATTTAACTAATTGAACTAATTGAACTAATTTTATTTAATAAAATCTATGTATGCTGATACAGCAATTTTATTCGAAAATATATTTTTTATTGTATTATCTAAAGTTATATATGGTGATAAATATAACAAATTTTTCATAGTTTCTATTGATACATCTAAAGCAGGAACATATACATATATTGATGTTTCTGTTTCAAACACCCAGTAATGGTCTCTAAATAAAATGTCACCTTTATTATTCTTACATTTAACTTTTATCTTGTTGAATAAATCTTGTTTATTTTTAACTTCATCTTTTTTTTTATCTAATCTTATTTTTAATAATTTTTTTCCATTAAACTCATATTTTTTATTTTTATTATTCTTATTTTTAAAATTAATACCATCAATATCATTGTTTAATTCGAGATCTAAGGAATCAAAATAATCTTGTTCTGTAGTATTTTCGATAATTGGTAGTCCTATTAATGCATAATCATAATTGTAATCATTGTCATAATTTCCTGCATAATGACCTCCATGAATATTTAAAATAGGAGCTCTAAATTCAATGTCTTCATTTTTTATTATTATTTTAATTCTAGCTACACCTTGATTTATGGCCACTTCTTTATTAAACATTATTAAGTCAATTAATTCATATGTAAAATATTTTATTATCCAATAATAACAGTCATTTTTTATTAAAAAATATATAAATTTATCAGGTAATTTAGATAAATCTTCTAATTTAATATATATATATTCCGATATTAGTTTGTTTATTATAATGTAGTGTCCATTGTCATGAAAAGTAATTGTATCTTTATTATCAAGACAATCATTAATAATATCTATTTCATTAATATTAGTTTCAGTTTCATTTTCTTTATGAATGAATTTATTCATCATATGTTGATTAATTTTTTCTAAAATTATAAAATTGTCTTCATTATATTTAAGTTGTGAATCTTTGTAAAATAAAGATTCTGTATTTATATTTGCTTCTCTATTTATTGATTTTATACTAGCTTCAATATCTAATTCTCTTCTTAATATAGTTAAATCAATATGTTCGTTGATTGCATGATCAAGAGCATAATCATATTGGTAATCATTATAATAACAATCATGATCGATGTCATTATACGACAACATAATAATATATACTATATATATATATATATATATATGGTAACAAACTCACTTAAATTATTAAAATAATAATAATTAAAATTCATTCCATTAAATAAACTATATTGTTATTCCATTTTGATGTACACATAGGACAACTATTTTTATTATTAATCCAACTTGTTTTTATTGAAATATCAAAACAGTTATTACAAGTTGAACATTTAATAAATTCATTTTCAATAGGTTGAAATAAAACGCAACATTCAATATCTTTTTTATCTACTTTAACTGTATTCCATTTTTTGATTATTTTAATACAAATATTATTTATATTATGTTCAAGACTACTAAAATCCCAGTTACTAATATCTCCATTAAATTGACTATGTATGAACATACTTCTCATATTAGTAACTTTAGAAGTATCCCATTTGCTTATATCTCTATTAAATTTACTTTTAGAAAACATATAATTCATATATGTGACTTTAGAAGTATCCCATTTACTTATATCTCTATTAAATTTACTTTCAGAAAACATATATTCCATGTTAATAACATTCAAAGTATTCCATTTATTAATATTTTTATTAAAATTACTTCCAGAAAACATATGATTCATATTAGTAACATTAGAAGTATCCCATTTACTTATATTTCTATTAAATTTACTTTCATTGAACATCCAACTCATATTAGTAACATTAGAAGTATCCCATTTATTTATATTTCCATTAAAATGAGAATCATAAAACATACTACTCATATCTGTAACATTAGAAGTATCCCATTTACTAATATTTCCATTAAAATTACTATCTTCAAACATACTTCTCATATTAGTAACATTAGAAGTATCCCATTTACTTATATCTCCATTAAATTTACTTTTATAAAACATATCACTCATATCTGTAACATTAGAAGTATCCCATTTACTTATATCTCCATTAAATTGAGAATTATAAAACATCCAACTCATGATTGTTACATAACTTGTATCCCATTTACTGATATCTCCATTAAATTTACTTCTATAAAACATATAACTCATATCTGTTACTAAACTTGTATCCCAATTATTTATATTTCCATTAAATTTACTTCCAGAAAATATCTTACTCATATTTGTTACTTTAGAAGTATCCCATCCACTGATATCTCCTTTAAAATCACTATTTTTAAACATACCACTAATATTAGTAACATTAGAAGTATCCCATTTACTAATATCTCCATTAAAATCACTTCCATAAAATAGGTAACTCATATCTGTCACAGAATTTGTATCCCAATCATTAATATTTCCATATTTAGTAATAGCATATTGTTCATCATTACACCATGAATCAACAGCTTCTTTTAATTCATTTCTATTTTTTGGTTGAAATATCATACTAATATTTTAATAATCATAATAATTATCAAAATTTATTTCATTAAATAAACTATATTGTTATTCCATTTTGATGTACACATAGGACAACTATTTTTGTTATCAATCCACTTATCTTTTATTGAAATATCAAAACATTTATGACAGGTTGAACATTTAATAAATTCATTTTCAATAGGTTGTAATAAAACACAGCATTTAATATCTTTTTTATCTACTTTGACTATGGTCCATTTTTTGACTATTTTAATACCAATATTATTTATATTATGTTCAAGATTAATTAAATCCCAATTACTTATATTTCCATTAAATTGAGAATTCTCAAACATATCACTCATATCTAATACTTTAGAAGTATCCCATTTACTAATATCTCCATTAAATTTAGAATAAGAAAACATACTAATCATATCTGTAACATTCGAAGTATCCCATTTACTTATATCTCCATTAAATTGAGATTCCTCAAACATACTTGTCATATTAGTTACTTCAGAAGTATCCCATTTACTAATATTTCCATTAAATTTACTTCCATAAAACACATAACTCATATCTGTAACTTTAGATGTATCCCATTTACTTATATCTCCATTGAAGTGAGACCAAGAAAACATACTATTCATTTTTGTGACTGAACTTGTATCCCATTTACTTATATTTCCATTAAATTTACTATCATAATATATACTACTCATATCTGTTACTGAATTGGTATCCCATTTACTTATATCTCCATTGAAATTACTTCCACAAAACATACCACTCATATCTGTTACTTTAGAAGTATTCCATTTACTAATATTTCCATTAAATTCAGAATAAGTAAATATACAACTCATATTGGTAACTTTAGAAGTGTCCCATTTACTAATATTTCCATTAAATTTACTATAAGTAAACATACTATTCATATTTATAACATTAGAAGTATCCCATTTACTTATATCTCCATTAAAATCAGAATTATAAAACATAAAACTCATATTGGTAACTTTAGAAGTATCCCATTTACTAATATCTACATTAAATTTACTCCAATAAAACATATAAAACATATAACTCATATCTATTACTGAACTTGTATCCCATTCACTTATATTTCCATATTTATCTAAAGCATTTTCTTTATTGTTGCACCATAAATCAACAGCTTCTTTTAATTCATCTCTATTTTTTGGTTGAAATATCATTACACTTATTTGATAATCATAATAATTATCAAAATTTATTCCATTAAATAAACTATATTGTTATTCCATTCTAATCTACACACAGGACAACTATTTTTATTATCAATCCAACTTTCTTTTATTGAAATATCAAAACAATTATTACAAGTTGAACATTTAATAAATTCATTTTCAATAGGTTTCAATAAAACACAACATTCAGTTTCTTTTTTATCTACTTTAATTATAGTCCATTTTTGACTATTTTAATACCAATATCATTTATATCATGAGAGAGGTTACTAAAATCCCAGTAACTAATATTTCCATTAAATTCGCTACTAAAAAACATATCACTCATATCAGTTACTGAACTTGTATCCCAATTACTAATATCTCCATTAAATTTACTATCAGAAAACATACTTCTCATATCTGTTACTAAACATGTATCCCATTTACTTATATTTCCATTAAATTGAGAATAAGAAAACATATGACTCATATTTATGACATTAAAAGTATTCCATTTACTAATATCTCCATTAAATTTACTCCAATAAAACATATAACTCATATCTGTAACATTACTTGTATTCCATTTACTTATATCTCCATTAAATTGAGAATTAGAAAACATATGACTCATGTCTGTAACTTTAGATGTATCCCATTTACTTATATTTCTATATTTAGTAAATGCTTTTTCTTCATCGTTACACCATAAATCGACAGCTTCCTTTAATTCATCTCTATTTTTAGGTTGAAATATCATATCACTATTTTAATAATCATAAAAATTATCAAAATTTATTCCATTAAATAAACTTTATTATTTGTCCATTTTAATGTACACATAGGACAACTATTTTTATCATCAATCCAACTTTTTTTAATTGAAATATCAAAACAGTTATTACAATTTGAACATTTAATAAATTCATTTTCAATAGGTTTCAATAAAACACAACATTCAATATCCTTTTTATCTACTTTAACTACAGGCCATTTTTTTTACTAGGCCAATTTTATTTATATTATGATTGAGGTTACTAAAATCCCATTTACTTATATTTCCATTAAATTGAGAATAAGAAAACATATGACTCATATTAGTAACATTTGAAGTATCCCATTTACTTATATTTCCATTAAATTGAGAATAAGAAAACATTTCACTCATATCAGTTACTGAACTTGTATCCCATTTACTTATATCTCCATATTTAGTAAAAGCATATTGTTCATTATTACACCATAAATCGACAGCTTCTTTTAATTCATTTCTATTTTTTGGTTGAAATATCATATTACTATTATAATAATAATCAAAATAATAATCAAAATTTATTCCATTAAATAAATATTATCATTTTCCCATTTTAATCTACACATAGGACAACTTTTTTTATCGTCAATCCAACTTGTTTTTATTAAAATATCAAAACATTTATTACAAGTTGAACATTTAATAAATTCATTTTTAATAGGTTGAAATAAAACACAGCATTCGATATCTTTTTTATCTACTTTAACTATATTCCATTTTTTGACTTTTTTAATACCAATGTCATTTATATCATATTCAAGATTACTAAAATCCCAATTACTGACATTTCCATTAAATTTACTTCTAAAAAACATATTACTCATATCAGTTACTGAACTTGTATTCCATTCACTAATATTTCCATTAAATTGAGATTCAAAAAACATACAACTCATATCTGTAACTTTAGATGTATCCCAATTACTAATATTTCTATTAAATTTACCTCTACTAAACATACGACTCATATCAGTAACATTACTTGTATCCCAATTTGATATATCTCCATTAAATTTACTTCTACTAAATACACAACTCATATATTTGACATTAGATGTATCCCATTGACTTATATCTCCATTAAATTCAGAATCATGAAATATCCAATTCATATTAGTAACATTAGAAGTATCCCAAATACTAATATCTCCGTTAAATTTACTTCCACAAAACATACTATTCATATTAGTAACATTAGAAGTATCCCATTTACTTATATCTCCATTAAAATCACTATATGCAAACATCCAACTCATAACTTTTACTTTAGAAGTATCCCATTTACTTATATCTCCATTAAAATCACTATATGCAAACATCCAACTCATATCTTTTACTTTAGAAGTATCCCATTTATTTATATCTCCATTAAAATCACTATATGCAAATATCCAATTAATATTAGTAACATTAGAAGTATCCCATTCACTTATATCTCCATTAAATTGACTATGTTTGAACATATGACTCATATTAGTAATATTAGAAGTATCCCATTCACTTATATCTCCATTAAATTGAGAATCCTCAAACATACTACTCATATCTGTTACTGAATTTGTATTCCATTTACTTATATCTCCGTTAAATTCAGAAAAAGAAAACATACTATTCATATTGGTAACATTAGAAGTATTCCATTTACTTATATCTCCATTAAATAGAGAATTAGAAAACATATAACTCATATTAGTAACATTAGATGTATCCCATTTACTTATATCTCCGTTAAATTGATTTCCACAAAACATATAACTCATATTAGTGATTTTAGATGTATCCCATTCACTTATATCTCCATTAAATTGAGAATATGCAAATATCTCACTCATATCTGTTACTTTTGATGTATCCCAATTACGAATATTTCCATATTTAGTAAAAGCATATTGTTCATTATTACACCATAATTTTATTGCCTCCTTTAATTCATCTCTATTTTTTGGTTGAAATATCATACTAATATTTTAATAATCATAATAATTATCAAAATTTATTCCATTAAATAAATATTATTATTTTCCCATTTCGATGTACACATAGGACAACTATTTTTATTATCAATCCACTTATCTTTTATTGAAATATCAAAACAGTGATTACAAGTTGAACATTTAATAAATTCATTATCAATAGGTTGTAATAAAACACAACATTCAATATTTTTTTTATCTACTTTAACTATAGTCCATTTTTTTACTATTTTAATACCAATGTTATTTATATTATAATAGAGACTACTAAAATTCCAATTATATATGTCTCTATTAAATTGAGAATTATAAAACATCCTATTCATATTTGTAACATTAGAAGTATCCCATTTACTTATGTCTCTATTAAATTGAGAATAACAAAACATATGACTCATAGTTGTAACATTCGATATGTTCCATTTACTAATATCTCCATTAAATTTACTTTTATAAAACATACTATTCATATTGGTTACTTTAGAAGTAACCCATTTACTTATATCTCCATCAAATGTACTTTCGTGAAACATCCAACCCATATTAATAACATTAAAAGTATCCCAATTACTAATATTTTTATTAAATTGAGATTTAGAAAACATATGATTCATATCTGTAACTGAACTTGTATCCCATTTACTTATATCTTCATTGAATTTAGATCTATAAAACATCCAACTCATATCAGTAACATTAGAAGTATTCCATTTACTTATATTTCCATTAAATTGAGAATCAGAAAACATATAACTCATATCTGTAACATTAGAAGTATCCCATTCACTTATATCTCCATTAAATTGAGAAAAATAAAACATATAACTCATATTTGTAACTTTAGAAGTATCCCATTCATTAATATTACCATATTTAGTAAAAGCATTTTCTTCATCATTACACCACAAATCAATAGCTTCTTTTAATTCATCACTATTTTTAGGTTGAAATGCCATCAAATTATATAATACTATGTTAATAATCATAATAATTATCAAAATTTATTTCATTAAATAAACTTTATTATTTTTCCATTCTACTGTACACATAGGACAACTATTTTTATTATCAATCCAACTTTCTTTAATTGAAATATCAAAACAGTTATTACAAGTTGAACATTTAATAAATTCATTTTCAATAGGTTGTAATAAAACACAACATTCAATATCTTTTTTATCTACTTTAATTGTAGTACATTTTTTTACTATTTTAATACCAATGTCATTTATATTATGTTTAAGACTACTAAAATTCCATTTACTTATATCTCCATTAAATTGAGAATTAGAAAACATTTTACTCATATCAGTAACATTAGATGTATTCCATTCACTTATATCTCTATTAAATTGAGATTGAGAAAACATATAACTCATATTGGTTACTGAACTTGTATCCCATTTACTTATATCTCCATTAAATATACTTTTATGAAATATCCAACTCATATTGGTTGCTTTAGAAGTATTCCATTTACTTATATCTCCATTAAATCGAGAACAATAAAACATATGACTCATATTAGTTACATTAAATATATTCCATTTATTAATATCCCCATTAAATTTACCACTATAAAACATACCTAACATATTAGTAACATTAGCTGTATTCCATCTACTTATATCTCCATTAAATTTACTACCAAAAAACATCCAACTCATATTTGTAACATTAGAAGTATCCCATTTACTTATATCTCCATTAAATTGAGAATTAGAAAACATATCACTCATATTAGTAACTTTAGATGTGTTCCATTTACTTATAACTCCATTAAATCGAGAATAACAAAACATATGACTCATACATTTAACTTTAGAAGTATCCCATTTACTTATATCTCCATCAAATTTACTTTTAGAAAACATACCATTCATATTTGTAACATTCGATGTGTCCCATTTACTTATATCTCCATTAAATTTACTTTTAGAAAACATGTAACTCATATTAGTAACATTCGATGTATCCCATTTACTTATATCTCCATTAAAATTACTTTCATAAAACATATCACTCATATATTTAACTTTAGAAGTATCCCATTTACTAATGTCTCTATTAAATTTACTATCTTTAAATATACCTATCATATTTGTTACTTTAGATGTATTCCATTTACTAATATCTCCATCAAATTTACTTTTAGAAAACATCCAACTCATATCAGTAACATTAGAAGTATCCCATTTACTTATATCTCCATTAAATTTAGAATTATAAAACATATGACTCATATCTGTAACTGAACTTGTATCCCATTTACTTATATCTCCATTAAATTTAGAATTATAAAACATATGATTCATATTAGTAACATTAGAAGTATCCCAAATACTAATATCTCCATCAAATTTACTTTTAGAAAACATACTTCTCATATCTGTGACTTTACATGTATCCCAATTACTTATATCTCCATTAAATTTACTTTTAGAAAACATACTTCTCATATCTGTGACTTTACATGTATCCCAATTACTTATATCTCCATTAAATTTACTTCCATAAAACATATAATTCATATCTGTGACTTTAGATGTATCCCATTGACTTATATTACCATATTTAGTAAAAGCATATTCTTCATTATTACACCATAATTCAACAGCTTTTTTTAATTCATTTTTATTTTTAGGTTGAAATACCATATTGCCATTCTAATAATCATAATAATTATCAAAATTTATTCAATTAAATAAACTTTATTATTTTTCTATTTTAATAATCTTCTTGCATGGTTACACTAATAGTTGTCGTTGTATTATTTTAACTTTTAGTAACAAACGCTAAAATGTCAAATCTACCAATATATATATATATCTTTTGGACCTAAATCAAAATACCTGAGTCAGTTTTAGCTAAAGATGTTGAAAAAATTAAATCTCCTCCGAATGCTGTGACGGTTAAAAATATTGTTATAATTTGTTATATTATGGTAGTCAATAATTGGTTTGATAAAAATCAATCAGACACAATAAGTTTACCATCAAAAAATAATTTTAAATCTATCAAAAATAGTATTAATTTTGGTCAAAAACAATATAACTCTAAATTCAATAAGAGTTTCAAATTTAAAAACCCAACGAATGTTTTTAATTTTGAACCTGTTGAGAGGATTACAGAAACTCTTAAATTAAAAAAATTAAGAACTCAATTGAAAAATGTTTTAGATAGAGATCCTGAAAATTCTACTAAAATTAAAACAATTAAAACCAAAATTATTAAAGAACAAAATTCTCTTAATAAATGTACAATTTCAAAAAAAATAACTATTTATCCTACAGAAAAACAGAAAAAGATAATCCATAAATGGTTTTATGAATGCATAAAAGTTTACAATAAATGTGTTGAATTATATGAAAAAGATAAAAAATACTTTGATTTGGGATATATGAAGAGAAAAATAGATATATTTAAAATATTATATGATGGTAAAAAACCGGCCCCTTACGATATGCTAACAGATGAAGTTAGAATATTCTGTTCAAATTTAAAATCAGCAGAAACTAATTTATCAAATAACCATATCAGAAAATTCAATTTGAATAAAAAAGAATACAAAAGAAAGAACTATTCTATATTCATCCCAAAGACAACTATTAAAAACGACTCCATTTACAAGTCACATTTAGGAAAAGTAGAAGGGATGAAAAATGTTAAAAATATAAAAACAATTAATGATTGTCGTTTGATTTATATAAAAGATAAAAATAGATATGAGTTGATAATAACAACAAATACAAATATAAAGAATATAAATAATAGAGAAAAGGTTGTTGCATTAGATCCTGGAGAAAAAATATTTATGTCGTATTTTGGAGAAAAAACTTTTGGTATGATAGGAGAAAATATGAGGACAAAAATATTAGAACAAGAAAAAGAGATAAGAAGGTTACAACGAATATTCAATAAAGGACAAAATAAAAAAGGCAAAAAATTAAAGAATAAGAAGAAAATACAAAAAAAGATAAGAAGAAAATATAATAAAATAAATGACATAGTAAAAGAATTGCACAATAAGACAGCACTATTTTTATGTAAAAATTATGAGAAAGTATTAATACCAGAGTTTGAGACTCAAAAAATGGTAAAAAATAAAATAATAAAAAAAGAAAACATAAGTAGAGAAGAATTAAAAGAAAAATTAAAAGAATATACAAAAGAGAGACGATTAGATGGAAGAGTAAAATTCTGCCTAAATATGTTGAGTCATTATAGATTTAGACAGCACCTCATTAATAAAAGTAATGAATATGGCTGTAAAATATATATAGTAACAGAAGAATATACATCGAAAACTTGCACAAAATGTGGTCACATAAGTGAGATCTATAAGAATCGAATAAAAGACTGCGAAAAATGCAAATATAAAATAAATAGAGATATAAATGGAGCAAGGAATATACTTCTGAAAAATATAAAAAAAGGAGGCCGAGAGGTCGCCGGTATTGATGTGTACCATAGGATTGTTATAAAAAAGTGCATAGAAAAAGATAATAAGTAATTATAATAAATTAGAACGTAATATAACAATTAAATGCATCGGTGGTTGTGTCAACTAAATTTAAACTTTTATTTTTCTTCCGTTGTATCAAATAGTTCTATTAAGAATACAATTGAACTGATTTACAAATCTATTAATATATTGTCTTCCTTGAAGTATTTAAATAATTGTATCTAATCAGATGTTAGTTGTTACTTTTAAATTAGAAACAGAATATGTAGCAGGACCTATATTTTTATTTACTTTTTAAATATATTTTTAAATACTATATCTGCTAATATTCACAACATAATCACAACTAGTGAAATTATAAAAGTTTCTTTCTAATAAGAATACTATTTTATTTTTATTTTTCCATCTTATTATTAAATTTTTTATCTTTTCTTGCATATCTGTATCAAAAAACTCAAATGGATTATCAAGTATAATAAAATCAGGATCTTTTACCACTATCCTCATAAGTTCAATTAAACGTCTTGAAGCCATTGGCAACTTACTTCCTCTTTTTCCAATTTTACCTTTATTTTTTTTTAATAAATTTTTATAATTAATTAATAAGTTTGCTTCTTTTAATTTAGCTTCAAGATTTTTTTCATCTATTTTAGAATTCAAAAACAGATTTTCTTTAATTGTTTTATTAAATAAATCAGGATCTTGTAATAAAATTCCAGAAATTTCAAAAATCTGTTCCGGTTTATACTCTTGACCATTAATAAGTATTCTTCCGGAATATGGTTTATTAGTTCCTGTTAATAATCCAGTCATATTATAAAGACCTGAGCCATTGTCACCAACGACACATACTATTTCTCCAAGAGTTGCTTTGAACTCTATTGGTGTCCTCTGTTTTTTACTTAATTTGACTTTATCAAACTCTAAATTGTCTATTTTCTCAAACTTAATTATATCCTTTACCTGTTGTTTTGTTTCATGATCTTCTAAAGCCCATTTTAATCTTTCCACTGTACCTGAGTTTTCTGCAAGTAAAGACTGAAAATTAGATAATCTGTTTCTATACCCAATTAAAGTGCTTAATATAAAAAATATTACTACTATATCTCCTTTCTCTATTTTATTTGCTTTTTTTTCTTTTTTAATTAAATATATTATAAAAACAACAAAAAATATAAATAAAATATTAAGATAGTTTGTGTACTTTGTTCTACAATGTACATTTTCAAATTTATATTTTGGTACTTTTCTAGCACTTTCTATTAATTTATCATAACTTTCTTCTTCTTTATTATTTAATTTAATAAATTTTACATTTGCTAAAACATCATCTGTTGCTGATCTAAACTTCGCAACTTGTTCGTCTCTTTTGGAACCCGACTCTTTACATTTATTAATTGATCTTTTAATTAAAATATAAGTTAAAACAGCAAAACCTAACAAAGCATAACCTATTTTTTTGTCTATATTAAAGTAAGTATAAATTGCAAAAATATAAAATACTACAAATTGAATTAAATCATCTTTTAGAGACACAAAAAACTTAGAATTAAAAGACCATAACTGATTTATATTAAACATATCATTTGCAACTTTAATTTCTGCATTATTTTTAGGAAGTTCTCTATATAGAGTGTTCTTAATGGCTCTTTCGTTGAATTTATTTGCAACTAAACCAGATTGTCTAATATTATTCACATTATTCATAGATTGCAAAATTTGTACAGCTATTATTGTTATAACCAATATTATAACAGGCCAACCTAAATCTATATCTCCGTCTTTTGATAAAAGTTTTCCTAGACTTTTTGACATCTTAATATTAGCAAAAGGAATAAGTATTACAAAAAGTATATTTTTAATAAGATCCCAACTATTATTTTTAAAATGATCATACAAACCGTTTATTATTAAATCCATTCTCTATATCCTGATCCAGATATTAAATCAGACTTAGTATTATAGATGAACTTTTTTATTTTACTTTTTATTTTAAGTTTCCTTACCTGTTTTAGTTTAGAAATAAAAGAAAATTATAAACAGCTACCTAAATCAGAAAATACTTGGTATATAATCAATCAAAACTATTGTAAACAACATTGTGATAAAAAAATATCATGTTGAATCTATTATTAATCATAAAAATAGAGATCCAGAATTAGTTAATATAGAAAATCACAATAAAAAAATAGCTAAAAGAAATTTCTGTTTTAATATTTGTCAAAATATTCTTCTTAATAATATTATAAAAATTAATTAAGTATAGTAAATAAAAATAAAACTAATATTATTAATGTCCTTTATATTAAATATCGGATTCTTCGTTTTTTTATTAGTTTTAATAGTACTAATTAGAAAATATAATAGAGTTGATTTTTTTGTTGATGACGACTTAGATATACATAAGATTAATGATCAACACAAATGTTTAGACAAATGTAAAAATAGTTATATATTTTGGTTGAACTCTAAACAACATATAGATTATAGAGATTGTATTAATAATTGTTTTATCTAATTCAAAAAATAAAAATAAATCTATAAAAATAAATCTATAAAATTTAAAAATAATAAATTTAAAAGATAATTATTTTTTAATTGTTTTTTCTTTCACTCTTTTGACTCCAATAAACTTTTATTTGCTATCCATTCATCTTTATTAAAATTATTTTCTAAATTTATATCAAATTTAGATCCATCTAAATATTCACCTTCAAAAGATAAATTTTGGAGAGAAAATGGATTAATATTCATTGGTAATTTTAAGTAGTCTATTTTTTTCAAATAGTTTAATTCATTTTCTTTAATATTAAACCAATAATCATAATTTATTTTAGATTTGATGCTTTTGATATTTGTTATGTCTAAAAGTTGAAGGTCATAATAAGAATTTTTTAATATATCCTTTACATCAGATTCTATCCACATTATATTTTTATTGGTTAATCCTAACTTTAAAGGTTGTTTGACTCTATATCTTCTTTCACTACCATTCAATAAAATTCCAAGCTTAAATTTTACATATTCGCTATTTAAAAAGTATCTTACAATGTTTAATGTTTCTCTTCCAATATATTGCTGAGAATAATAATCATTAAGATATATTGAATCCCTAAAATCTTGAAATTTAATTCCTCTTTCATCATAAAAAATAAAATCACCATCATCTGACATACTCATTCTCATTTTTTCAGAAATTATAATGGGGACCTTAGTCATATGATTTTTACTGACAACCACCACTAATGGGATATCTTCAAATTTTGTGTCTATAACGAAAGATATTATTTTTTGCTTATTTAAACCAAATAAAATCATTAATCCTGACATTAATATCTCATATTATTGATTTTTTTTTATATTAATTAAGTCTAATCTTTGTGAATAATAATAAATGTTTAAATTTATAAGGAACACTATAGGAAATAGTGTAAAATACAGTTCTTATACTAATATAAAAAAAAGTGTGATTCAAAAAGAAGTTAATAAGTTAAATTTACTAGATAAAAAACTTAATTTATTCTATTTTTATGGTATACATCTTAATGGAAAAATATGTGGCAAACCAGGATTTACAACTTGTCATTTAGATAATAGAATATATAGTTATCTAGAAAAAGAACACATGTATCAATCCAAAGACTATGATAGTTTTAGATTAATTTTTGCGATCGAGTTTGAAAATAAAGAAATCACCGAATTAGCCGAAAATTTTATAATATCTGGATTGAAAAAGTTTCCTCTTCATAAAAATCAACCAGATAAAGTAGAACAATTTTGTCTTAACAAATCTTGGTCTGTTATTCGAGATTCAATTATTAATGAAGATTTTTTATTTGGCAAAGTTTATTTCAAAGATCCAGATGAAGATGTTAATTATGTTCTAAATAAACCAATAAAATATCCTCCTAAAGATTATATTTCACGAAAAGGTAATATTATAAAAAACTAAAATAGCTTTGAATCTATTCCAAACAATTTTTTTCTTTAGTTTATAAACACTGTCTCTTATACAAAGAAATATAATATTGTTATAGATAATAGTTTTGATATTGTTTGATGGATTATAATCGTGTTCTATTTTTAATATAGGTAAATCATACATTTTCTTAATTTTTCTGTATAATCCCAATCTTCTTTAAATTCTGGACTTATATATGCAAGTAATTCTTTAAGTTCAGAATGAATTTCAAAAAAGTAAAATAGATTTAGTTTCCATATTTCTTGAAGAATGATGTATAAATAGATTTTTTATGTATTTTTCTACATAAGATAGTCCAAATGATCTTCATCTAAAACATTGTTATCTGTCACAAACTCAAATTTATAACCAAAAGTATTGATTAATTTTTCACATTTTCTTTTAAAATCTTGAAACTTATTTATCACTTCTGTAAGTCTCTCTTCTCGATTTAATATTTAATACTCCATAATATTTAAAATTATTGAACATTTTTCTATTATTTTCATAAAAATCTAATGTGTCATTATCTACTTGAGATTCATCGAAAAACTTTTCGTGAACTTTAAATTTTATATCCATTAATATAGCACCTATTGCAACTATATCTTCTATAAGTATTGCTCCATTTTTAATAATATATATATATATATGACACATATAGAAGATATAGAAAATTATTTTAATAATCTTGATGATAATGTCACATGTTTTGCTTATTATTTTGAGAACACTAATAATGAAGCTGTAGATATTGTTCTGCCACTTTATTATAATGAAGCAACTGTAGGGTCGAATAATCCACCTAATCTAGCTAATACTAATGATGTTTTATATAATATGAGTATTGAATATAATATAAATGATGGTCCTGATATTCCTTTCAAAGAAAATGTCACAAATATTTTTAATAGTGTTGAAGATATTAAAATTAATATAACTGATGGAAATATAACTGATGGAAATATAGTTTATGTAAAACTTATTCCAAATAATGATTCATTTATTGATGGTATTCACTTTAATTTAAATAATACAAACGCAACCCAAACTGAATTATATGGAATACATGTTGGAAATATGCGATTAATCAATGAACAGGGTTCAGGTGCTGATTATTTTAATACCTGTCAAAATTTAACTGTGTGGTATAAAAATGATGAAATACAAATGTTAAAAAATGTGACTAGTTTATCTTATTGTTTTAATGGTTGTACTTCATTTAATGGAGATATATCTAATTGGAATACAAGCAAAGTAATAGATATGAGTCATATGTTTTCTGGTTGCAATTCATTTAATGGAGATATATCTAATTAGAACACAAGCAATGTTAATAATATGAATAGTATGTTTTCTGATTGCACTTCATTTAATCAACCACTTGATTTTAATACTACGAATGTTACTATTATGAATTATATGTTTTCTAATTGTTATTCATTTAATGGAGATATAAGTGAATGGGATACAAGTTCAGTAACAGATATGAATCGTATGTTTTATAATTGTTATTCATTCAATCAAAATATTGGTGATTGGAATTTGACAAATGTTACTGATATGAGTGACATGTTAAATGGAACCTTTTTTTCGATTTCAAATATGGATACAATATTATCAGGTTGGTCAGAATCACAACCAGATAATATAAATATAAATTTTAGTAATAATCGTACTTCTTATTCAAATCAAGAAGTGATTAATTTTGGGTATTCTGAAAATGAAGCAAATACATTGACTTATGGTGTTTCAGATAAATCGACTATACTTTTGTATAATATCAAAAATGACAATACCGAAATTACATTGCCCATAAATAATAATATTCAAATACGTGACAATTCATACAATAATATACCATTGAGTGTTGATGATAATAAAATTACTCTTAATGCAGGAATTCATAATATTTATGTGCTTAATATTACAAATATTGAATGGCAGCGTCCAATTGACACTATTTCATTAGAATCATTAATTGACATTAAAGATACACGTGCACTTACACTTCCAAATTATATTGGAATTGGCTATTTCCAATATTGCACAAATTTAATATGGACTGCTACCGATGGCATTAATTTAACAAATACGACAAATTTGTCTTATTGTTTTCAAAATTGTAATTCATTTAATGGAAATATATCAAACTGGGATGTATCAAATATAACTAATATGACAGGTATGTTTAATAATTGTCGTTCATTTAATCAACCACTTAATTGGAACACAAATAAAGTTGATAATATGTCAGGTATGTTTGCTGGTTGCGGAGTATTTAATCAAGATATATCTAATTGGGAAACTAATTTAGTAACAAATATGAGTTTTATGTTTGAAAAGTGCACTTCATTTAATCAACCACTTGATTTTGATACAAGCAACGTAACAAATATGTCAAATGTGTTTAATGATTGCACTTCATTTAATCAACCACTTAATTGGAATACAAGCAAAGTAACAAATATGAGTTATATGTTTTCTTATTGCACTTCATTTAATCAAAATATTGGATCATGGAATTTGACAAATGTTACTAATATATCAAATATGTTAGATGGAACTTTTTTTTCGATTTCAAATATGGATGCAATTGTATTAGGTTGGTCAAATTCACAACCACTTAATACAAATATAAATTTTAGTAATAATCGTACTTCTTATTCAAATCAAGAAGTGATTAATTTTGGGTATTCTGAAAATGAAGCAAATAC
>Ga0207920_1000034_pt1 | contig 19201 bp, 18 predicted proteins | sample DeeseametaMP0204_FD_184218 | JGI IMG/M metagenome (GOLD analysis project Ga0207920, IMG submission 184218) | Marine microbial communities from the Deep Atlantic Ocean - MP0204 (SPAdes) | ecosystem: Environmental > Aquatic > Marine > Oceanic | place: South of Cape Verde, Atlantic Ocean... | reverse complement strand
GATACTCAAACCAGAGCCGCCCAAGGGTGCAGAGAAAGACGAGTTTTTTAGATTGGGCGTAATCGTTTTAATGGAAGCGGCAATGCTTTATGTTTGCGATACGCAGAGCCGCGAAAATGCAACCCTTATGCGCGTTGGTAAAGTCCTGTTTAGTAATGAGCATTTAGAAACAGCCCTTGAATATGGCAGGACAAGCGGCGCATTTGTAGGGCGTTTGCAAGACCTTACCAATGCCATAGACGCTATGAATAAATATCTTGATACGCATTTATTATCGGCGCGCATGGACTGGTCATACTTTACCGAAAGCGGCATGTTTGCAAATGTTTTTAGATCATCAAGTTTTCGATTTTGGGAGATGAAACATAAGCCCGTTACTATCTATCTAAAGGGCGGGCGTAGTGACAAAAAGATATTAAAAAAGGCATATAGCTTGATTGCGGAGTGTTTCACTACAGAAGTAACCAGCGAGCGCGGTATGGCTGGAGATCGTACAATAAATTTGCTATTGGAAGAAGCAACCAACGTAGCTTTTGATATTTCTCAAACCCTAACCCTACTACGTTCGGCGCGTGTTTTTGTGGACTTAATAGGGCAATCACGCCCAGATTTTTACACCAACTTTGGACAGAACGCCACCGAAACCGCGTGGAACAATACAGAGGTAAAAATCATTGACGGCGGTTTGCAGGATATGAAGCTAGCCGAGGACATTAGCAAGATATGCGGCACATATCCCGTGGGCAGTGCAAGTTTTAACGTACAAGGGCTTTTTTCACCGATAACGCATACTATGGCAACCCATGACAAGCCCTTGCTTGCTCCTAATGAGTTTGCAGAGATGAAAAATAGCCGCGTGGTTATTTGGTCAGGTTATGGCAATATCCTATGCCAAAAAGCAACCTATGCCGATTTTATGCCGTGGCATGACTGGATAGACCCGAACCCAGAAGAGAAAGGCGGCAAGTTAAAGAAAACGGGTAACATACGCTTGAAATACAGCCGCCCAGACCGCAACGGATGGCAAAGTGTGACACTAGCCGCATTTAATGAGCGCAAGCCCCCACCGCGCTATATTCGGCGTTTAAGGCATCATCTAAACCGCAAGGCATGGGCATATGTGACCGCCGTTTATTGTGGCGGCTTGCTATTCGCCTATAACGTGGAAGAGATCACAGGCCGCACCCCGCATATTCTTGCAGACTACCAAACCACCACCAACGGCGATTATACGCATTGCGGCTATAAAGGCATAAATTCGCATGTGGTTTTACAAGCCCCGAAGTTTTGCCCCGTGGTGCATTTGCTCGACCCCCTGCCCGCTTATTTTGGTGGGTATTAACTGGACAATAGGAGATGAATATAAAACCTAAAAAGCGCAGATGTAAGCCGCCACCAAAGGGCTATAAAAAATCAAAGTTATCTGTTTATGAGATAGCCCGAAACTATGCAAAACGACTTGAGGAGACAAAAGAGCATGAGCAATGGACACCCACCGCCGAACCATTGGAGCGCGAGAAAGACCAGCCCAACCACGGAAGCTGAATGCGCCGAAGTGCGAGCGCATCAAGAAGCTATAGAAGCCCCAGCACGACAGCGCACAAGTGAGCGCGTGGCGGCGCGTGATAGCTACGACCCGAAGCCAGAACGCGAAGCCGCGCAAGAGCGTGAACGCTAGGGAAAACGTGCAAAAATCAGTGACTTTGTGATGCTAAAATGTTATCATAAGGGGGGCTAAAAAGGAGCTAAATATGGATGATAAAGAAATAATGAGACGGTTTGAAAATGCAAAGGCTTGCAATGCTATTGAGGGCTTGCATATGTCCGAAAGTGACGAAAAAATATACAAGCAATGGATTGCAGAAGGGTTAAGCGCAGACGAGATAGCAAAGAAGATTAAAGAGTATTTATTACCACGTAATCAGCTTGCCGCCGAATGAGTGATCAACATTATTGCTACCCCCCTACTTTTGGAGTGTTAAAAAATTTAGCTAACATTCAAGATGCTAAAGATTTAGAACGCTTTGAAACGTGGCAGGTTAGTAATAGGCGCAGAACGTGCCCTACTGATATAGCACTGACTTATGAAGGCTATAAAGCTATTCATAAGCATTTATTTCAAGATGTTTACGCATGGGCAGGACAGCCCCGCACCGTTGATATTGGTAAGGGCAATTTGTTTTGTCGGCCGCAGCATATTGAAGCACAAATGCAACACCGTTTTAAGCTAATTGCGAGTGATAAAGGATTGCAAAAACATAGCAAAGAAGTGTTTTGCAATCGAGCCGCAGAGCATGTTTGCGAACTCAATGCAATACACCCTTTCAGAGAAGGCAATGGCCGAACACAGCGTCAATTTTTGGAATGTTTAGCGCATCACTACGGCTACCAACTTAATACCAAAAATATTGATAAAGACCTTTGGATGCAGGCATCTATAAAGAGCTTTAAAACAGGTGATAGTACACTAATGGCTCAATGTGTATCAGAAGCCACAAAACAAGTACCAAGACATCACAGCGTGATCAGAAGCCGTACAAATGATAAAGAGCGCGAACGATAACCCCCCCCCCGCCCCTGATGTTTACGTTATCCACAAAATTTGTGGATGAAACAGTGCATAACAGCCGCACCGCTAGAAATGGCGGTTTGCGGCTTTGTTGGTTGGTAATTAAACGTCCACTTTTAGGGGGTGTGTTCTATTGAGTGTTGCGGAACGTACTGGAACGCCTATAATAGAACAAGTGACAACCCCTTAATAGAACAGGCTGAAACATGTATTTATCGATGAGCCAAGCGGCGAAAGAAGTAGGAAAAAGTAAAAGCACGTTATCGCGATACATTGAAAAAGGTAAGTTATCAGTGGCAGAGAAAAACGAAGATGGTAGCTTTAAGATTGACCCTGCCGAATTGTATAGGGTGTTCCCGCAACGTTCCGAGCAGGGTGAAACGCGCACCATAGAACAATCGGCAACCCCTTTTAATGCAGAAAAGAACGAAGATGGTACGGGGTTACAGCAAGGTGAAACGCCTTTAGAGCGTGTTTATATGTCAACTATTGAGGATTTACGCCAAAGGCTCAACGATGCAGAAAAACGACTAGATCAGGAACGTGACGAAGCCCGCAAAGAGCGAGAACATGCCAGAGACGAGCGGGAAAAATTCATGCTTTGGCTAGAGCATAAGCCCGCCGCAACCCCAGAACCAGAGCAGACAGCAACACCAGAGCAACCCCCGCGCCGCCGTTGGTGGCAACGCAAGAAAGATCACGCTTAGTTTATTCGCTTGTATCTTCGCCAGCCTTTGGCTTGCGTAGGACTAATTCACCATTGACGGGTAAAGCGTCTAGCTTGATTTTAAGCCCTTCCCCATCTTTATTATACCAAGCCCCACCGATAGGCGACCAAAAGCCGCCGTTATCAGTATCACGAACAGTAAAAACACGATAATCAGGTTTAGCCATGTTGAAAGCCTTTCTTGTTTTCTACTGCCTAGAATACAGAACAAACATTAACAAGGTGTTTAACGCTTATGAAGCGGTATCGCCGATAAATCAATAATATCACTGGTGAGTGGTTCAGGTGTTGCACGTACCATGCGCCGCACCTCTTTAAGCCCTTGCGCTCGTTGCGCCGCCCGCCGTTTCCTTGCCTGTAATGCCCTAGCCGCCTTCTTTTCAGCATCCGAGCCATAAAGCGCAGGGCGACCCTTGCCTCGTTTTGCATCGTCACCCATGCAACCCCCTTATAATTAATGTTACGCGTAACGTAAATTATATATCAAATGTTACGCGTAACCAATAATAGTGCAATTAATCCCATGCTATGCCCTGCCCCTAAAACGAAAAACGGGGCTATACGCCCCGCCAGATCGACCATAGGACAAAGCGCGAAGCCTTGCCCTATGGTTTTAGTTAAAACTACGATTGCCCGCTTGTGCCTTGTATAATTGACCATTGCCAACCCGTACCAATAAACCGCGATCAAGTAAAGCATCAATAATGCGCGTTACCCCTTCCCTAGCCCGAACCTTTGAAGCGTGAGACAGCTTGGAGCGCGTAACCCGCCCTTGTGGTTGTTTTGCGAGCCATTCAACAGCATATTTTAACCCGTTTAGGCTTAGTGTTTCAGTGTGTTGATTATGCCCGTTTATAGGCACAACATTAGAGCCATGAGGAGCGTAAGGCGTGGGCTGTAATGACCTATTTTCGGTCATTACGGCGTAGTCTTGTGTTTGCTCATTGCCTACGTTATGGGGTGTTGCTAGTGGTTGTTGCATTGCGTTTTTTTCAAGTTTTGCAATGGCTCGCCGTAGCTTTTGACGGTTTGCCCAGTCTTTAGCTTTATTGCGCCAAGATGACCACAGCGAGGGCTTTTCAGCGTTCTTGCTATCGTTTAAAGGTTCTTTTTTACGGGGCAGGGGTGCAGGTGTTCCAATGCCGTCCAATTCAGCAACAACCAGCAACACAATAACAAGCGGCGATAATGTCATAGCCCCAGCCCATAGCAACCGCATGAAAAGCGAGAGGGTATCAGCATCAAACGGTACATGTGGCGCGACTTTCTCATAGATTGCCATTGTGGGGGGTGTAAGGCTTTTTTCGAGTGCGTGGAGTTCGTCAGATGCTAGCTTTTGCCGAGCCTGTACGCCGTCCAATGTTTTTTGGTGTTTGGTTTTAAAATTAACCGCATTTTTCACATTTTCGCGCCATGTTTCAACCTCATTATTAAGCCCGTCAACCTCGCTTCGCTTTTGCTCAATCGCATGGGAAAGGTCTGTATTCGCCAAACGATGGTCAACGGAGAGAGTGAAGGAAGCCGCCGCCCAGAGTGACAAGCACAGCAAGAAGCCAAACCAGAACCACGCAACGAGTTTTCGAAATAATGACTTGCTTTTGACAGCTACGAAGCCCGACAGGAAGAGGGCGCAGAGATCAAGAAGGGCATAGCCAGCGGGCAAAAGTTGTTCACTGGTTTTATCGACTGCCGATAGCTTGCCCAATTCATAGTTAAATCGAATTGAAATCAAGGTGAGAGCGGCAATCAAGAGAAAGCCGAGCAAGTGGCGATAGTTTGCGGATGACTGAAAAAGCCAGCCAGCGAGTTTTTCGGGCTTGGATTGTGTACGCGATAGCGTATCATTGACAGTAGCCATGATGAAAGTTCCTTTTCATTGATGGTTAGTCCTGCCGAGGTGTTACCAGCACCAGAGCGGGACGGCTTCTGATTGTTCAGAAGCTACTATTCAATATAATACAATCATGATTTAATGCAAATTATTATTTGCATTATTATCATGATTAGTCTAATTTCTTTGTATGACTAAACGAATCTCAAGGGGTTAGAAATGCCATCAAATACTAAAGAGCCTTTAAAATCTATACAAGTGAAGTTTCCCGAAAGCAAAAAGAATGAAATCAAGGCGTTTGCATCGGCTAGGGGGCTTACCATTCATCAACTGGTTTTAGATATGTTTGAAGCCTACAAAAATCAGGTAACAGCCAAGAAATAACGCTAAAACGAGTACAGCACAGGGAGGGTGAGATCATGGAAGAAACGATGAGGGACTTAGTAGAAAGAAATGCTACGCCTGAAGAATTTAGTGCTTACTCAAGCCGTGTTATTCAAGAAAAAGCGGATTTAGAAACCGCTGCCAAGAAAGCCGAATTTGATTTGTTAGAAGATAGTAACCTTGTTCAACTTCCCTTATGGCCAATAGAAGCGCGGGGTATTCCTAACTGTATATTGAGGGGATCACTTTTTGCGGCTATTGATCGAAGACATAGTTATTATTGCGAACGTAGGACTATTGTAGATAGCGATGAAATGGAGATTGTTTATACTGGAATGCGGCTTTCTCAATGTGAGCTAGACGTATGGGAAACTATTTTACATCTGGCAAAAGATCAGAAATTAGGTGAAGTCGTACACTATAACATCAAAGGGATGTTAAAATTAATGGGGCGTAGCAATGGAAGCAAGGACAGAGAGCGTTTAAAAAATATGCTATCGCGTTTGAGTGCCACATCTGTGCAAATAACTTTCAAAAACCAACCCGAATATAGTTATGAGGGTAGTTTGATATCAGAGATATTGACAAAGAAAACCAATGACAAACAAGTTATATTTCTTAATCCTAAACTTCACAGGCTTTTTTTAGCGGGTAATACGTGGATATCTTGGGAAGATAGAAACAAAATAGGCAACCACCCCACAGCAAAGTGGTTGCATGGTTACATGTGTACTCATGCAACATGGTACGGGCATAAAACGTCAACCTTAGCCGAAAGATCGGGGGGAGGGTTTAGACCAGATGGTAAAAAAAGGCTTCCAAGTAAAAATTATAATCAAAAACTGAAAAGCGGCCTTGATAGGTTACTAGAGGTTGGATTGATAGAAGACTATGAAATTACTAAAACAGGGCTTTTAAACTTAACACGGGTTAAAAGTGGTAGCCAAAAAAAGCACTTGGAGAAAAAACAAGAAGAATGGATACAAGAGCAAAAAGAATTAAAGCGACAAAAAGCCCTATCACGAAACACAAGAGCCGATTAAATCGGCTTTTTTTATGCCTTACTTGGGGGGTTTGGGCATACCTAGTGGGGGGTTTGGGCATACCTAGTGGGGGGTTTGGGCGTACCTAGTGGGGGGTTTGGGCATACCCTTGGGGGGTTTGGGCGTACCTAGTGGGGGGTTTGGGCGTACCTAGTGGGGGGTTTGGGCATACCCTGTCTTCAGTTATCCACAAGCTTAAGCCGCAGTATATGGGGATTACAGCGTTTTTAAAAATTCCATAAATCTATCTTAAATCATATATAAATCTTAATAATAAAGAATATCAAAAAGCCATTAACTTTTTTTTGAATTTGAAGGGGTAGTATTAAGCCATGGACAACGAACTAGAACACTTCAAAACACAGATCAATCTAGCAACCTATTTGCAAGAAGTTGCAGGCTTTACAATCGACAAAACCAAATCAACACCAAATGCCCCAGTGCTACGACACGACAACGGCGACAAGTTTTTAATCAATAGAAAACCAACAGGCCATTACGTTTTTTGTTCAGTGCATGACGATAACAACAGAGGTTCGATAATAGATTACGTACAAAGCACCCATAGATGCACAATAGGGCATGTTAGAAAGCATCTTAGGGAATATGCACCGCAAAATAATTTTAAGCCCTCACAAGAGCATATAAAGCCAATAGAGAAGGATATAAGGGCAATAGGAAAAGAGATAGAGAAATTTAAGCCAGTGACAAGCCCGTATTTGCAAAATAGGGGTATAGATACCCGCGTGATAAGTCATGCACGCTTTGCAAATCGCATCTTGCAGGACGACAGAAGCAATACAATATTCCCGCATAGCAATTTACAGGGTGTTTGCGGCTATGAAATGAAAAACTACAGCTATACAGGGTTTAGTAAGGGCGGGGAAAAAGGGCTATTTTTTTCAAATCATAAACGAAGTGATACAGCCTTGGCATTTTTTGAAACGGGTATTGATGCAATCAGTTATGCAACAGCACACCCACAGAGCCTAGAGAACACCACTTTTTACAGTTTAGGCGGCAACCCCCACGACAGACAGTTAAACCTTATCACAGAGACGTTAAAGCGCTTTCCAGAGATTGAACAAGTTATACTTGGCTTTGATAACGACAAAGACGGGCTAAAACTTGCCGAAAAAGTGACAAAGCACTTGCAGGAGGAGCAAAGGGCAGGGCTAGAGATCAAAGCCGAACACCCGCCGCAAAAGGGCAGTGATTGGAACGACTTTCTTTATGGCTTGAACCGTGAACACGCTAGAAGCCAACAACCAAGCCGAGATTACGAAATAGAACCATGATACCATTGTTGTTAACGGAGCTATTAATAGAGAGGCGTATTGCATTTAGATTTTTAATGGGGCGGGACGTAGCACTCAAGAATGACTTGACATTGAACGCTACATCACCTTAAGATACTTATAAGCATCATAGCAAAAGGTTGAAAATGCAAATACAAAGAAAACAAAATGAATTTCAAGCATATTATACCGATGCTGAAGAACTTAACAATCTGATGATTGCATTACTTGGTGATGCAAAAAATGGCAATGTCTTAGAGCCATGTGCAGGAAAAGGAGCCTTTGTATATCCTTTGCTCAAATGTGCAAAAAGAATTGATGCCATGGACGTAGATTTGAAGCAAATACTTGAATTACAGAAAATTAGATCGTCTAATTTGAAAATTTTTCATGGAGACTTCATAGATCATTTTGTTTCAGATAGGAATGAATCGTATATAACTACTGATTATGATGCCATAATTTGCAACCCACCCTATGGGTTAAAATGGTCAGTAGATTATCGTAAGAAAATAAAAGCAGCATTCCCGAAACTATATGCTAGAGAATCATATGGTTTATTTATGATTTTTGGAATTTCATGCTTACGAGCGGATGGACGTTTTGTTTTTATTGTTCCAGATACCTTTTTAACAAGTCATAATCATACGCCTTTAAGACATTATCTTGCCAATGAAACGACTATCAGCCACATTATCCAGTTTAATTCCTCGCGTTTTGAAACAGTAAATTATGGTTATGGCAATATGTGCATTATTGCTGGTAATCGACACCCGAAAAAATTGGGTAACACATATTGGTCTGACATGCGAAAAAATCTAAAACCTATCGAAATGAAAACATTCCTAGATGTTACTTCCATACCATTTAAAAGTCTTTCAGAGTCTTATAAAAATGGATGGACAAATCCATACACAAAAAGTAGCCCATTTACAGGAGAAACTATAACTTTAGGTGAGGTTGCAGAATGTCGCACTGGAATATATACGGGCGATAATTCGAAATTTTGTGCATACGACGCAGAAAACCCACCAAAGCGAATAAACGGCCATCCCATCGATTGGCATAACAAAGTTCGAAAAAAAAACTTGAGTGAACAAGAAAAAAAGAACGGGATTGAAAGCGGAAAATCTTACGTTTCGTTCATTCGGGGTGGCCATAGATTACCATATGAGGTAACTCAATCAGCCATTGACTGGAGTAAGGAAGCAGTAGAATTTTACAGAAAAAATAAAAAATCTAGGCTACAAAATTCAGGATTTTATTTTCAACGTGGATTGGCTGTTCCTATGGTAACGTCAGGAAAAATAAGTGCTTCACTATTCTATGATGCTATTTTCGATCAAGGGGTTGTTGGCATTTTTCCTAGACAATCTAACATGCTTTGTTTTCTTCTTGTCTATCTTAATTCAGAGCAAGCCACCGAAATTAAAATGAGTATAAACCCATCGGCCAATAATTCAGCAAATTATTTAAAAAGAATCGAAATTCCTAAGCCAACAGAAAAACAATTAAGAATGGCTAATCTAATTTGTGAGCAATGGAGCTGTGATGATAGCTTGGATACTAAGAAATGTAGAGAAATTGCAACTAAGTTCATTAAAAATCAATTTGTTACCATTTGAGATAACCGCTTAAGTCTGACAAATTTCCGCTTAGATCAGTCCAGAATTTTTTAGATAAATCATTTTCGAAGTCGATCACGTTTTCTCTAATATCATTCATAGGAGCGCCAGTAATATCTTCTATCTTTTTATAGGCATTACCTCCGCAATGAACTTCCCACATGTTATCTCTTTTAATAACCTCTAAATAGTTATTGTTTTGGTCTTGTCTTACGAGAAATAATAAAACAGTTTGTGGATTCCACAGTCTATAAGCCTTGCCCACTGTTCTGAGTCTAAGCATGTTTCCCTTTTCATTTGACCCAAAACCACTCTTAAAGTCTATAATATGTGGTATATCACCAACTTTAAACATCTCATCTTCGACCATATTTATTTCACCAATAAGATCGCCCATGTCGTCAATTATTTTTTGTGCTTTATCAAAGTATTCGGAGGATACATAGCCAATAAGTGTTTTTTCAATTTCTTTGATAACATCAACGAATTTGGGGGACTTGATGCGCTCCACATCTGGTTTTGATGGCACATCCCATGCAGCAGTGCAAAATCTTTCCCATAGTTCTCCTACGCGGCGGGACAAGGCCATGTATTCATATGGCCATACAGCATGACGATATTCTAACGATACAACTGAAACACAATATTGTAATATTATTAAACGATATTGTCTCTCTGATGCATCCGAATTTTTCATTATGTCGTTAACTAAATCTTGCCGTATTTTAGAAATTTCATTGTTTATCTGTTTTGCTTTTTGCTGATGTGAGCCACTGCTAGACTTCACACTATCAATAATAGGAATTAGTGAAGTTTGCAGGGTAGTCAGATAATCATCTTTAATTTTTTTCATTTTAATGTCTTTTTTCTATGCGCTTGAATATTTCCGAGATGCTTATTTCTAAAGCATTTGCGATTTTTGATATGTTCGCTATGCTGATATTTCGTTCACCTCTTTCGACTCCGCCTATATAGGTTCGATCTAAATTGCATAGGTCTGCAAAAGCCTCTTGGGATAGGTTTTTGCCTGTGCGTATTTCTCGAATTACTTGCCCAAATTTTTTTAGAAGATCATTCTGCATTTTTTAAATTTTACAGGTAGAGGTCTATAAGTCCACGGGCTATAAGTATCTTTTGATGCGGTTGCGAGGGTATAGCAGAATCAAGCTACACCAATTTAAAGCTCTTCACGGGGCTTTTTTTATGTCTTAAATTTGATCAAATTTCTTTCCCTATTGCCCAGTAAATTTTAATTTTTTGCCATTGTTTCGCTATTGGCGTGACTGGTGCGGTTTCTATTTTTCTTGGAGTTATGACAATTGTTTGTTAGTTTGGAAGCGTTAGACGAGTAGCAAGATAGCGGTTTGTACGTACAGATTGCCCCAAGGGGCAACCGTACTTCAAACCGTATCTCGCAAAGGGGGAGTGCCCCCGTTTGATCCCCCCAGCATATTCGCGTTGCGAATGCGGGCAATAGGAAGATAATATTATGCCAACATACGACAAGCGGCTGGAGGTTCGGACAACCACCGAGCAACACGCCATCATCACCAAAAACGCCAAAGCCGCAGGGCTTGGGTTATCGGATTACGTGCGCGAGAACGCTATCAATGGCGGGCATATTGTTATCAATGAAGCACAGGCGCAAAACGATGAAATCGTTTTTCAGCTTGTAAAGATTGGCACAAATCTTAATCAAATCGCCCACGCCGTTAACAGCGGCAATCACGACTTCATCGAGCAACGGCTTATGCCTTTACTTGACGACTTGAACGCAATCAAAAGGCGGTTATTTCGTGATAGTGAAAGCGTGTAATCGCGGGCATAGCTTTAAAGGCGTTTTGGCATATGTTTTTGACCAAGGCACACCAGAAGAGCAAAAGCGTTACGGCTTTACTCATGCTTTGAATATGAGCAGTCAAAACCGTAAAGATTTTGCCATTGATATGATTACGACAGAGCGCAACGCCGAAGCTTTGAAGCAAGCGCAGGGCATACCATTAACGGGCAATAAGATTTCAAAAGGCGGTGTATATCATTTTATTTTGTCATGGGATGAAACCGAAACACCAAGCCCCGAACATCAGAAAGCCGCCGCAATAGAAGCTATTGGAAAGCTAGGGCTTGCAGAGCATCAAGCGGTTATCACAAACCATCAAGACACAAAAAACCCTCATGTGCATATTGTGGTGAATTTGACCCACCCCAAAACGGGGTTACGTGCGAGCGTTCAACGTGATTATAAAAAATTGGCAAATTGGGCGCGAGATTACGAGCGCGAACACGGCATAAAGTGCGAAAAGCGCAGAAATAGAACAATAGAGCGCGGCACAAAGCCCGCCAAAACATACGACCCCGCCCAAGTGTTAGAGCGCATCGAGAGCCGCCACGCGGCCTTTACCCGTCAGAATATGGAACGAGAATTATATAAATCAATCCCAGATAAGGCCAAGCGCGGCGAGGTTATCGAGAAGGTTTTAGAGCAATCCCGCATCATGCAAATAGGCGAGAAAGACGGCAAGCCAGTATATACCACTCAAAAAATGATAGACCTTGAAAAAAGCGTGATTGCAACGGCGCAACACATGCAAAGCAACACCACGCACAACGTCCACAACCGCCATAAAATCGAAGCTATAGCCGCCTTTAATACCCAGTTAGCAAAGGATGCGAACGGGGCGCAACTCACAGAGCAACAGCGCGAAGCAATCGAGAAAATCACCAGCGGCGAGCAATTATCAAACATGATAGGCGTAGCAGGTGCAGGAAAAAGCACAGTGTTAAGCGTTGCCCGTGAAGCATGGGAAAAACAAGGTTTTAAGGTCAGAGGGCTTGCATTGTCAGGCATTGCCGCCGAAGGATTGAAAGATGCAGGCTTTAAGGCAGAAACCTTGCACGCGCTCGAAGCAAGGGCAAGGCTTGCGGATGAGATCACCACGCAAAGTGCAGGGCGGGCATTGTCAGAAAAACAAGCCGCGTTAGTGCTGGATGCAACAATAACCGCTAACGATATTCTAGTGATTGATGAAGCGGGCATGGTGGGTGCAGACCAGTCAAACCGCGTCATGCAAATGGCAAAGCAAGCGGGCGCAAAAGTCGTATTATCGGGAGATTATCAACAGCTACAAAGCATTGAAGCGGGCAAGGCTTTTGAGCAGATCGTAAAGCAAACACCAGCCGAAAACGTGGCAGAGATTACAGAGATACGCCGACAGCGTGAAGAATGGGCAAGAGAAGCGACAACCCAGCTTGCAAAGGGCGATATTTCCCAAGGTTTAAGCGCATACGAACAGCGCGGGCATATCAAGCACACCGACAGCCACGAGAGCGCACAAGCGCAATTAGTGGCGGATTATATGCGCGATTTTGACCAAAACAAGGATACAAGCCGCCTTGCCTTGGCATATACACGCGCAGACGTGGCCGAAATCAATACCCAGATACGCGCCGCCATGATCGAGCGCGGCATAGTGGGCAAGGCGCAGACAACCACCGAAACTATAGAAACCGACACAGAGGGCAAAGAAACCAAAAAAAGCATTGATTTTGCACAGGGCGATAAAATCATGTTTCGAGAGAATAACAAAGCCTTGGGCGTAATGAATGGCAGTATAGGGACGATTGAGAGCATACACGGCAATATGTTTAACGTGGTTTTAGACAATGGGCGAGAAGTTGAATTTGACGTAACCGAGTATAAAAAGTTTGCGTTAGGTTATTGTGCCACTATACACAAAACGCAAGGCGTAACGGTTGATAATACCTTTATACAAGCGTCAAAACATTATGACCGTCACGCCGCCTATGTCGCTATGAGCCGCCACCGTGACAATGCCACGTTATACGCATCACAAGACGATTTTAAGAGCAAAAGCGCACTTTTTAGGACGTTATCACGCGATAGTGACCGATTATCAACGCTTGATTTTTCAATCACACAAGAACGCGCAGAAACCCAACAGGGGGAAAGGATGAGCCAGCCAAAGCAAAAGAGACAAGAGGGCGACAGGGAAAATATATCAGATATTGTTACCCGTGAATTTAAAGCCAGCCAAAACGGGGTGGGCTATGTCAGAGCCTTGGAAAACCACGGGCTAAAACTTGCGCCAAAGTCACGGGGCGGCGGTTTTGTGGTTGTTGATGAGGTTGGAAAAATTCACAGCATGGCAAGGCTTTTGAAGGTTGAGGAGCGCGGAGCGGCTAAAACAAAAGCGATACAAGCGAAAACCAAAGACATTGACCGCGCCAGCCTTGGCAATGCCGAAGAGATAGCCGCCAGCCGAAAAATTGATAGACATATGGGCGACACGCCGAAAGAAAAAGCCGACAGCTTGCAAGTTGCAACCCAATTCGAGAACGCCGCCCCAGCTTATAAACCAGACTATGACGCACAAGCCAAGACCCGCGCACAGCCGCGCAAGGATGCAAAAGCTAAGGATTTAAAGGGCAATTTTAACAAGAATGCGCCACGAGTTGCCCCCGTTGTTTCAAAAGATAGAAAACAGGTTGCCCCAGAGCGTGCCAATGATAATTTAGACCCTGCACAACAGCGAAAACAACAAGAAAGTATGCAGAATGGCACAGAAAATAGAGCAAAAAATAATCAAAGACTTTCGCCGCAAGAAATGCACGAACTGCACAGCGGTATGGATACGCAAGGGCAAGGAGGACGAGCAAGAGACAACGAGCATATATTGCTTTCTCGATCATCAGGAGATAAGCAAAAACATGACGTTTTGCAATCGGTACAGCCCAGTAATAGCGGAAGAGGAACGCTAGCAACTGCAAAAGAGCCAAGCCCAAAGCTAGAACCAGCACCACCGCCCCGCAAGCGCACAGAAAAGGAAGAGTTAGAGCGAATAATGCGCGAGCAAGCCCGCATTAAAGCCCTTGGTGGAGCGATTGAGAAGCACAAGCGCGAGCAGGCGAACAAAGAACAGAAAGAGCAAGACAAGTTTGATAAATCCATTCACAGAGCCAACCAGCATGTTAAAGCCCTACAAAGCAAGGTACAGGGCGCAAAGCGAGCGCGTGGCATAAAATATTATGAGTTTCAATATCAGAAAGAGCGCGAAAAGTTGCAACGAACCAACAACCCTATAGGGCGCAAGCTAGGGCAGTATGATAAGGCGTTTGAGCGTTTTAGTCAGGCGCGGAATAACCTAAAATCACAACGTGAGTTATTCGGGCAGGATATAAACGCAATTTACAAAGACGAGAGCCGACAGGAGCGCAACGCCGCTTTGAACCGTGAAGGGTTTGGGATTGTCAAAGAGCAAGAGCAAACGCCACAGTATCAGCGAAGCCAAGAACGCGAAGAACACCGAGAGCGTCCAACCCTTACACCACGCCGAGACTTTACCAGTAAAAGCGAGAAGAGCAGGGGAGAGACAGAGACAACCCAGAGCAACAGCCACACGCACAGCGTAGAGCGCGAGCCGTAACGTATCGTATCTATGATGAAAAAGTGATGCGATAATATACATTATGGTTAATAAATGATCTAAATAAAGTCGGGTATCCGAAAAAAGAAGCGAAAACTTGAATTGTTTTTCGAGTACCCCAAAATATACGACGTGTAACATTCAAGCCCGCGTTATTGGCGGGCTTGAGTTAAAGGAGAAAAGCCATGCTGAGAATTTTTAAGGGTAAGGGTATGAGAATATGACACGAAATTTTGATATTATTGGGTATGCCGTCGTGAAAAACGGCGATAAAATTATAGTGACAGACGAACCAAAAACATATCAATATAGTGATAAGCCATTACACCAGATCACCAACACAAGCGATCTTGCCTTATACGGCGATGGTATGTACTTCGATGAGATAGACAAGTATTTAATTGGCTACGCTCACTTCCCCAACGGCGATATAGTTATCGTAACGCCAGATTTAAAAGCCTACAGATACATAGATAAACCACTGCTTGATATAGAATATAGCGAACTTGTGCTATATGATAGACGTAAGTTATCTGGTGCGGTAAAGCGTTTTTTAGTTGACACATATAGATTTTTTAATAGCATATTGGGTATAGTCAATAACCCAGATATAGAAAGACCCGTAGAATTGCCCCGCACGTATAGAACTAGAGACGAGTTGCCCCATAGTGATTTAGCGTCAAATCATGAGTTGAACAGGGCTAGAAAACAGAAAAAAATCACCATATACCCAGAGTTTAAAGAAAAGGCCGAAGGGTTCGCAGAGGAGCAAGGGCTTGATTTTTCAACGATGGTTGAAAAAGCAATCAAATATTATGCAACATCAAAAGGCTATACATTTGATTAGGTGACTAGATAGTCAGAATTTGGAGTACTCCAAATTTGCAATTGAAGCCAAACCCCCTGTATAACATCAATTACCGATTGATTGTTATATAAGGGGTTTTTTTATGGATGCAGTTAGCTACGGAGATTTAAAGTACAAACAGCCGCATGACAATGACGAGCAAGACGATTACCGAACGGACGTAATCAAAGACCACCACGCCGAACATTACACAGTGCCGCCACCGTTTGAACCAGAGCCAGAACCACTACAACAGCAAGACCAGCCACCAGAACCAACACAAGCCGCACTAAACCCAGCCGTCACCATTTATAACGGCTTATTTGGTGAGCGTTTTCCACGCGAAAAAATCCCAGCAAAAGACATTGCTGTTTATGTGTTTACGTGGGGCTTGATTGAAAGCTTTTTGTTTGCGCTTCATGTCAATATTTACTTAGAAAATTACGATACTATTTTTCTAGCCCTGCCATACGCCGCTTTAAGCGTCATTTTGCCCTATGTGCTTTTTTCGTTTCTTGCCTTGCACAAATTCGGAAAAAACGCATGGCAACATTTCGCGTTTGCCTTGGGTGTGCTGTTTTATTGTGGTGGTATCACTATGGAAATTCTCAATTTCAAATCTTGGGTTTATGACCTATCAATCGGCGATAAGATTTACATCTTAGAAGGTGAATTGCTTACCAAAGCCATTGAACAAGCCGAATTACTCGCACTTGTAAGCTGCATTGCCTTGACGGGTACAACAATGGTTTTTAGTGCGCTAGCCGCTTTCAAACACGCCAATCTCATCAGCTACCCCGCAACAACTGAAAAGGAATGAATGCCATGAAGAAGATAGCCGCCGCCGTATGTGCAAGCCTTGTTTTATCCGCGCCAGCCATTGCAAAAGATCACGTTTTTATCGTGATGGACGTTGCGAATACAAGCTACGCCATGAAAAATCCAGAGCAAAATCGTATGCTAAATAAGTTTGCGTTGAGCAAAATAATGGAAGAGATAGACGAAGAAGAAGTAAGTATTATTCTCACGTCAGACCCGTATTCTATGATTTTTAGTGGTAATGAAGACCAGTTTAAGGGCAAGCAAGTAAAGGCCGTTTATGACAGCTTATCAAATAAAGAGCGGTTGTGTTCAGACCTTGGTTTAACCTATGCAAAGATTAATAACGCCATTTCCAAACTAAAGGATGGTGACACGGCAAAAGTTATAGCAGTTTCACCACATATCAATGTGCCGTTTCCTTGCAAGAGTGAGCAAAAAATAAGCATACCGCAGGATATTGACGACAACAGCCCGTTGAAAGAAATTGCCAATAATGAGCAAGTAAAATCTATTTTGCATCTACGCCTTGAACCTGATCAGGACATACCGCTAAGTAAGTTTTACCGCGAAGCAGGTAAAGACCTTTTAAAGAATAAGGTCGAGTTTGTAGAAGTAAATTCCACAATGGCAAAACTTCAAGATGATAACTACAGGCTTTTAGGGGGTAATCAATGAATTTTTCCCCAATGGTTCTAGTGTGTAGTTTATCCCTCCTATTGCCCTACACAGGCCACGCAAAGGACGCGCAAGGCGATTATGAAGTGGTGAGAAGCTACAACACCAACAGCAAAACAGATGCTAAAACACAAGCCGCCTATGACAAGAATGAAAAAAGTAAAGCCGAGATCATGCCCGCCCACGCTTGGGAGCAGTTGGCAAGTTTTGAACTTGTAAAGGCAGTGGAGAGCGGCACGATAAGCCTTGTGGAGATTGTCAGGAAAGATAAGCCCCCGCTTGAAATCGGCATACCTTTAAAAGTTGAAGGGCATAACGTGACGATCAATAAGGGCGTAGAGATTGACGGCGAAACAACGCTTATAGCGACCTTGCGCGATGACGCGGGCATGATTGTAAGCCCTGATATTAGCGAGGTAATAGAAACCAAGGATAATAAAGGCGTTAAGCGTTGCTATAAATTTGAGAAAGACACGGGCAATAGGGATGAAGTAACGGAACAGCAAGGCGCAGATGCCGCCGCCGTTCCTGAAATTAAGCACTATATCACCATTGCGATTGATACAAGCGGTTCAATGTGGGGCAAACCGTTCGAGCAGTCAATCACAGCCGCCGACACGCTTTTAAAAGCCTTACCCACAAGCACACAATGCCGTGTGTTTGGTTTTAATCATACTATTACACCGCTACACACTGGAGACGGGCAAACATGCGGAGATATTGACCTTTCAAGTTTAGAAGCCGATGGAGGAACGGACATCTACGGGCTTTTAAATTCAGAATATCAATTTTACAGCGCACAGCCAGACACCCCAGCCATTCAAAGCCTAATTGTTATCACGGATGGTTACGACAGTGCGGGCAGTTTATCAGATGCAGACTTGCAAAGGCTTAAAACCGCTAAAGGTAAAACGCTTAGTTTTGTTTATTTTCGTGGGCAAGACCAAAACCACGAGACGCTTAAGGGCTTGAGCGATAGCGTGTTAGAGCAAAAAAACCTTGCTTTTGATTTAAACGCTTATCTCGACACTCTCAAACGAAACATAGAAGCGCAACAAGTCTTAAGGGAAGTGCCATGCAAGCCAGAGAACAAGGACAAGGACAACGCGACACCTTCACCCTAGCCGCCTACCCTGCCCACCGCATCGCCAGCAAAGCCGCCATTGTGTGCGGTTTTGGGATTGCGGCGCATTGGATATATGCCCAACAGTTTTACGAGCATAGGCCGCTTGTGAGTTTTGGGCTTGTGTGCCTTGCTGGTTTTGCATCGGTGCGGGCTTTGGATTGCATACGAGAGTTAAAAACACACTTGTATCAACACAAATTAGAAGACGTGATGCACATGCCAAGGCGTGAACCGCATCATGGGCATTTTTTAAGTGATTCAGAACTAGAGCAATACGGGGCATTCAATCCTACGAATGGCATGTTAGTTGGCAAGACTTACAGCGGAAAGCCGATATTTTTACCAAGCAATCACAGCATTATGATTTCCATGCAAGGCGCGGGCAAAACAATAAGCCGCGTTGTGCCACTTCTCATTCACGGACACCGTGAAAGCAACGCCAAAGGCACGAAAAGCCGCGCCGCTTCTGCGCTGGTCATGGATGTTAAAGCCGAATTATGCGCGATGACAGCCTATCACCGAAAAGAATACTTTAATCATGATATTCAAATACTAGACCCTGATAGCGAAGAGACGGCAAGCTATAACCCGCTTGATATTGTCATGGATGAGTTAAAGAACACCACTAAGCCAGAGAAACACAGGCAAAGAGCGGCGGCGGCGAAAGTGTCAAAGCTTGCCGCGATACTCAAACCAGAGCCGCCCAAGGGTGCAGAGAAAGACGAGTTTTTTAGATTGGGCGTAATCGTTTTAATGGAAGCGGCAATGCTTTATGTTTGCGATACGCAGAGCCGCGAAAATGCAACCCTT
>Ga0207920_1000033_pt1 | contig 19221 bp, 16 predicted proteins | sample DeeseametaMP0204_FD_184218 | JGI IMG/M metagenome (GOLD analysis project Ga0207920, IMG submission 184218) | Marine microbial communities from the Deep Atlantic Ocean - MP0204 (SPAdes) | ecosystem: Environmental > Aquatic > Marine > Oceanic | place: South of Cape Verde, Atlantic Ocean... | reverse complement strand
AGTAACAAATATGAGATGGATGTTTTCAGGAAGTAAATTTAATGGAGATATAAGTAAATGGGATACAAGTTCAGTAACAAATATGAGATGGATGTTTTCAGGAAGTAAATTTAATGGAGATATAAGTAAATGGGATACAAGTTCAGTAACAAATATGAGATGGATGTTTTCAGGAAGTAAATTTAATGGAGATATAAGTAAATGGGATACAAGTTCAGTAACAAATATGAGATGGATGTTTTCAGGAAGTAAATTTAATGGAGATATAAGTGAATGGGATACATCTAATGTAACAGATATGAGTTTTATGTTTTATTATTCTCTATTTAATGGAGATATAAGTAAATGGGATTTTAGTAATCTCAAACATAATATAAATAAAATTGGCCTAGTAAAGAAATGGACCACAATAAAAGTAGATAAAAAAGAAATTGAATGTTGTGTTTTATTTCAACCTATTGAAAATGAATTTATTAAATGTTCAACTTGTAATAAATGTTTTGATATTTTAATAAAAAAAAGTTGGATTGATGATAAAAATAGTTGTCCAATGTGTACATTAAAATGGACAAATAATAAAGTTTATTTAATGGAATAAATTTTGATTATTATCATGATTATTGTGATTATTTGAATAGTGGTATGGTATTTCAACCTAAAGATAAAGATGAATTAAAAAAAGCTGTTAATTTATGGTGCAATAATGAAGAACATGCGTTAGATAAATATGGGAATATTAATGAATGGGATACTTCTAAAGTAACCGATATGAGTTATATGTTTTATGGAAGTAAATTTAATGGAGACATAAGTAAATGGGATATATCTAATATTACAGATATGAATCATATGTTTTCTAGAAGTGAATTTAATGGAGATATAAGTAAATGGGATACATCAAAAGTTACTGATATGAGTTATATGTTTTTTTGTTCTCAATTTAATGGAAATATCAGTGAATGGGACACTTCTAATGTTACTAATATGAGAAAGATGTTTTATAGAAGTTATTTTAATGGAGATATTAGTGATTGGGATACATCTAATGTAACCCATATGAGAAAAATGTTTAAATATAGTAAATTTAATGGAGATATAAGTAAATGGAATACTTCTAATGTAACAGATATGAGTCATATGTTTGAGAATTCTCAATTTAATGGAGATATCAGTGAATGGGATACATCAAATGTTACTAATATGAATAGTATGTTTTCTGAAAGTAAATTTAATGGAGATATAAGTAAATGGGATACATCGAATGTTACCAACATGAATTGGATATTTAATTTGTCTAAATTTGATGGAGATATAAGTGAATGGGATACTTCTAATGTTACTAATATGAGTTTTATGTTTGAAAATTCTCAATTTAATGGAAATATAAGTAATTGGGATACTTCTAATGTTATTTATATGAGTTATATGTTTTTTGGAAGCAATTTTAATGGAGATATCAGTAAATGGGATACTTCTAATGTTACTGATATGAGTCATATGTTTTCTAATTCTCAATTTAATAGAGATATAAGTAAATGGAATATATCCAATGTTACTAATATGAATTATATGTTTTCTAGAAGTGAATTTAATGGAGATATAAGTAAATGGGATACATCAAAAGTTACTGATATGAGTTATATGTTTTTTTTTTCTCAATTTAATGGAGAAATAAGCAAATGGGATACGTCTAAAGTAACAGATATGAGTGGTATGTTTGAGAATTCTAAATTTAATGGAGATATAAGTGATTGGGATTTTAGTAACCTCTATCATAATATAAATAAAATTGCCCTAGTAAAGAAATGGACCACAATAAAAGTAGATAAAAAAGATATTGAATGTTGTGTTTTATTTCAACCTATTGAAAATGAATTTATTAAATGTTCAACTTGCAATAAATGTTTTGATATTTTAATAAAAAAAAGTTGGATTGATGATAAAAATAGTTGTCCAATGTGTACATTAAAATGGACAAATAATAAAGTTTATTTAATGGAATAAATATATGAATATATTTTTTTATTTTTTATTGTATAATTTTGTGTGTTTTATTTATAAATAAATTAAAATTCTAATCTTTTTACTATATCAATAGGAGCATCATCCTCACAACAATCAATTGGAGTTTTGCCATAAACATCTTTAATTTTAATATCTACTTTTTGATCGAGTAAAAAGCTTGCTATATTCCAGTGTTTATTTGTAACTGCAATATGAAGAGGTGTTCGATCATCATAATCTCCTTGACTCAAATTAATTGGCGTACCCTTTTTATTATTTTCTGCATAGAATTCTTTAATTTTATCTAAATCACCTGAAGATATGAGATGAAGAAGTCTATATTTTAACATATCTTCTGGAAGTTCTTTTTCTAATTTACTATATGTTTCTATAAGACCACTTTTTTTAAGAGCTTGACAAAATTTAACTCCACGAATTGAATTTCCAAAATCATCTGTTCTTGGTGAAAAAACACACACACCCATTTTTCCCGGGACAACCATAATAACACAACCACTTACTCCTGATTTAGCAGGTAGACCAACTTCAAAAAAGAATGTTCCTGAACTATCATACATACCACAAGTTTGCATCAGTTTACAACAATCTCTTACAACTTCTTTGCTGAAGATCGTTTCTTTAGTAATTGGACACACACCACCATTCGCCAAAGTAGATGCTAAAATACTTGCAAGTTTTGCATTAACAGTTATGGAACAATTCATATAGTAAAAATCAAGTATTTCTTTTAATTCAGAATCATCAATATCTCTTTGAAATGCTTTGCCTGCTTCTTTCATAAAATAGGCCAATGATTTATTGCGATCAGATTTTTCAGATTCAGATAAATATACACCAATATCAACATGAATTGACCCATAACTGTTTATTCTACCCGTCATTCTTTTGTATATATCTAAAACAGAATCTATACATGTTGATAGTTTTTCTCTATCTTTTATAAGGTGAGAAATTACAATAGCACCTGCATTGATCATTGGGTTATGAGGAAGACTATCTTTATTTAAAATATGAGCATTGAATTTAGCCCCACTTGGTTCAAAACCAACATGTCTATGTACTTCGTCTTTTGAAAGTTTATTACGAGCAATGCAGTAAGATATAGGTTTACTACAGGATTGAAAACTGAATGGATATTCAGAATCTCCTTCCGCAACTAATTTTCCATTAATATCACAAATAGAGACACCAAACAAATTAGGATTGACTTTAGCTAAACTTTCTATATAAGTCTCTATTTCTCCACTAAGATCATCTTGCAGAGATTCATAAGTTGATTTAATAAAATCTTCTATTGACATAATAATAAGAAAGAATTACATAGTAAATTCAAGTTTTTTTGAAAAAAATAAATATTAAACATTTTCCATATAATTCCATTTCATACATTTATTTTATTATTAATTTTATCATAGTATTAGAAAATATTTAAACTACATAAACTATTAAAAATGCGTTGAAAAACAAATATTAATAACTTATAATAATTTATGTATAAATGCAAATCTAAAACAATGGCAATTTTAGTTAAACCAGATATTGATAAATCAAGAAAACTAAATATATCCGAATTTGAAGATTATGATTTAAGTGATGCATATATAGAATCCGATTTAGGACTCAAATATCAACATCAAGAAAAAGAAAGTTCTTTTAGATACACGTCTGGAAAAATGGATGGAATAAGAATAAATTTAGATACAAAAGATTTTAAACCAAATAAAATTGTTCTAGAAGGATTACCTGAAGCTGAATATAAACTATCTATTAATGGTCATTATGTTTTGACAAGCAAAAAACCTGAATTTATTATAAAAAAAAATAAAAGCACTGAATTGAATCTATGTTTATTAATTTTTAATGGTGAATATTTGGATTTAAATAGAATAGATAATTTAATAATAGAAATTAATAAAATAGATGCTAGAATTTTGAATAGTTTCAAAACAGTTAAATTTATAGATCAAAAAAATAAAATAAAAAAAGAAAAAATAAGAGGTTCAAGTAATAAAATACAGATGAATAAATCTATATCTCATGTAGCAATAGAATCAAAAGACATAGATAAAATAAAGAAAGTGTATTTAAAAAAAAATGGAAAACTAATTTTAGGACAAAAAATACAACACCAAATAGATCTAAAAAGGATAGTTTTAGTGTTTGATTTGAATATTGATAATAAAGATAGTTTGGTTTCTTATTTTGAATTGGAAGAAGGAATACAAAAAATAAATTTAGATATTTATTATAGGCAATCTAAATAAAGATCATAAGAAAGTATATTAATGAAAAATTGATTAATTTTATTAATTTATAAACTATAATCAAATGCATCCATCGGATAATAAAATGTATCCATCGGATAATGAACTGTTTGGAATAATTAAATTAAAACTTAAAAATAAAGAGTTTGACAACACTTTACAAAGATGTTTTAATTGTAGAGAAATAGATTTTATTAAGGATAAATTAAAAGATAAAAAAGAAGAATGTTTAGATTCAATGATAATGGTAAAAAAAAGTTATACTTTCAGTATTTGGAAACTTTATGCAATAAAATATAACAATGAATATTATCAATTTACAATTCAACCAAATTTGGATGAAAATAATGAATCCAATAATAATTATAAAATAATTGGACCCGAAAAGATAATATTAATTTAATTTTTATATTTTATAATTCTTTATTTTAGAGTTATAGGAGATGTTTTATTTAAAGTAGATAAACAAAAAATAATAAAAACTAACAAACCCAATTTCCATTTCGGTATTCAATTGCATGTTCAAGAATTGGTTCTCCTTTAAACTCAATCATTCCTCTATTTATCATTCCACCCAAAGAATACCAACTAGCAGAAGATTGGTAATGTTCATCATCAAGTACAAACATAAACTTAGTTTCAAGAACAACATAGAGATCACAATCCGGTGTACTAATTTCTTTTAGAACAGAATCTATTTGTATGGTTCCAGGATGATTATTATAAAATTTTTCAAGACATTTTACTGCTTCATCAAAGCAATTGTATTCTTCAGCAAGTTTTTCAACACGGAGATCCATGATTTGATATTCTACTATTGATAAAGAAATTAATCAATTTTATAGAGTTTTTAGTTTTTACTCAAATAATTATTAAAAATTAACCAAGAAAAGATGCATTTGGAAATTCTTCTAATTTGGGATCTACCTTATTAGTCAATCTATTCACTTCATTTATTAAATTATTTATAATAGTAGAGTATTTAATCCAAAATTTAAAAGGACAATGTCTTAAAGAGTCTGATATATATTTTTCAATTGCGTAAATAATTCTGATATATTTTATAATATTAACTCTTTCTTGTGATTCTAAATAGTTCATAATTTTACTGACAAAAGTTCTTTGTTTTAAATCTAATAATTCACACATAAGTTGTGTTTCATTTGTTGTTTTTTTATTAATTATCTCTTTTGCAATCTTAGAAGATTTAACACCGACTAATCTCAAAAGTTTCATAAATAAAGTTAATCTCAAAAGTTGTTTATTTTGTATATAGTCTGCGTCAAATTGTTTTTCATTGTCAAATCCTAAAACTTCATTTAAATTTTGATTATTAATAAAATTGTATGATTCACAAGGGTAATGATATTTGGCATTGATAGTTGTAAAAACATTAAGATTGCAATCTACAATAGTATGATTAAGATCCATTATTTTTAATAACCACATATGTTTTTGTTTACTATTATTAAATGTACTTATTCCATATTTTGATTCTATTAGAATAATAGGTTCTATATTAGGCACTTCTAAATTCAATCTACCCCATTCATTCGTTTTAAGATTTGAAGAACAAAATAGAGATTTTCCTTTACTATTTCTTATAATTATTTTTGCATTTTTGACATAAGATCCTGTGACTTGTATTTTAAGTTCAGTCCACCCTATTAATTCTACCAATAGTTGAACATTTTCAGATGTGTAATCTTTATTGAATATTGATGGATTAATAGTTGGTGTTAAATCAGGAACTTCTTTATTCAGAACTTTATAAATTTCTAATAATAATTCATTGAATAATACACTTTTATTTAATTTTGTGCATAAATTTCCTTTTGAAGATTTATAATTTTTAATTTGAGAAATTGTATTTTCATAATCTTCTTTGTTAAGATTATCATTGGACTCAATAAATTGTTCCAATCTAATTAAATGTGAGGAGTTAAATCCTGAATAAGAATAGTCTATTTTAGTCATATTGTATTTATAACATTATAGTTTATTTTTTATCTAGTTTTATTTATTTTTTATGTCTAAATTAATGAAGAAAGTTCTTAAATTTATAAAAGTTATAAAATTAAATATGATTCTTAAAATATCAAGATGGAATAATCATTTTACTAAAAATAATACCTTTATTAATAATATTAACAAAAACAACATGTCATACAAATTAAGCAAAAACTACTTCTTAAGTCAAGAATCAATTAAATGTTTATCAAGTTCAGAATTTGAATTAATAAAAAAAGCGAACAAGGATTTTATAGATAAAGAAGTTCTTCATGAGAATTTTGACAGATTAAATAAAAAGAAAGTAGCAATAAAAGCTGTATTTGATTCGGAATATTCTCCTTTATTTAAAGATTATAATATTAACACTGCATTTAATATAAATATAGATTTTACTTTGATAAAAAAAAATACTACATTAAACAAACTTAAATGTGAAGATTATAAAATTAAGCTTTATTCAAATGTAACATATTGCTTCAAAATTAATAGCAGTATGAATTCAAGATATAGTTTGAGATGTTTTTTATCAGGTGAAGATATTTTTAGAAAATGTCTAATTGGTTTTACTAATGAAAATATACTATTCAAAGTTAATACTAATGCAGAATATCTTTTAAGAATACTGCCATATGAAGATATTGGAGATTGTAATATTGTTTTTAAAAATTATAAATCAATTAATGATATTGCGAATGAAGTAGAAATACTTAATCTTAATAAAAATAAGGAAAATTACTATTTATTGGAAAAGAACCTTAATAGATTATACATTAAAAGTAAACCTGCGATAACTATAGATGGTTATGATAAAAAATATGATCAATTATGGAATTTAATTGAAACTAAACCAATGACTGAAGAAGAAATTAAAATAAACAGAAAGATGATAGTTTCAAGAGGTTCTTTAGGTTATTTAATGTCTATGAAAGAAATTTTTAAACAAGCTATACAGCAAAATAAAGATTATATATGTATATTGGATGATGATGTTATGTTATTAACAGAAGATTTTATAGAAAAACAATCTTATGCATTAACTCTATTAGGCGATTTTGAAATATTAAAATTTGGATCTTCTCAATGGAATTTTAAAAATATAGAAATAAACAATGGAAGTTATATTTGTAATCAAGCATCAAATGGTTCTTTTTTTAATGTTTATAAAAATACTGTATTTAAAAATATCCTAAATAGAATTGAACTATTTGACAAACCCTTTGATTCTTTATTATATGGCATAACTCAAAAATACTATTGCATTCATCCAAATTTAGCAATTGCCAATCTTGATCATATTTCTTCTATTTTTAATAGATCAAGAAGTGAAGAGTATAGTAGATTTGAATGGGATAAAACTAAATATATTGATAAAAAGCATAAATTAATAGAAACTATTTATGATAAAAGGAAAAAATCTAGATTAAATACAAGACATTTTATTATTGGAATAACAACTGTGAATAGACCAGATTATTTTAATAACTGTATTGATAGTCTATTAAATTCATTGGATAAAAATATAGATTATACATTTATAATAAGTAATGGTGGGAATAATTTTAAAGATGATTATTCGAAAACTTATTTAAAACTTTTAGATAGTTTTATTAATTCAGAAAATATTATTAATTTATTGATTGTAAAAAACAATCTTGGTTATATTTATCACCAATCTAATTTTATACTTTATATAAGTAATAAAATAGATTTTGATTATGGATTTATACTTAATGATGATATATTACTAAATAAAGATTGGGATAATAAATATTTTGAAGCTTCACAAAAAACAAATATTAAACATATGTGTTGTAATTTAAATACAAAAGATACACAAGACTTAGTTTATGAAAATTATAACTTTAAAACAAATGGAAATGTGTTAAAATCGAATGGCATTTTATTGACTTTTACTCCTGAAATTATAAAAAAAGTAGGTTATTTTGATGAAGAGAGTTTTAAAGTTCGTGGTCAATCTCATCTTGATTTTTCTTTAAGATGTTGTCGCGCAGGATTTAATAATAAGGAACAATTTTTAGATATTCAAAATTCAAATGATTATATAAAACTTCAACAAGAAGATAAATATGTGTATAAGAGTGCATTAGAATTAAATAAATTTTATGATAGATACTTATTTTTTGTAGATAATAAAGAATTAAAAAAAAGATCTAACATAATGTATCAAGAAGATCGAATTTTTATGGACAGTTTATTTAATAAATTAGACAAATTAAATGAAAATTTAGATAGAGAAAACACCAAATTAAATATAGGTGTCATTGGTTTAGGATTTGTGGGATCCGCAATTAAAAATTCTCTTAAGAAAAAATTGGGTGAAACATCAAACATTATACTTTATGATAAGTTTAAAGATGGTGGTATAGGTAGTTTAGAACAATGTTTAAATACAAATATACTATTTTTGGCTTTGCCAACTTTATATTCTGAAGAGAAAAACAGTTATGATAAAACAGCCATCATTGAGACTATTAATTATTTGGAAAAAGAAAAGTATTCCGGATTAGTTGTTATTAAAAGTACTGTTGAGCCAGGAACTACTAATCAATTGTCAAAAGATAATAAATTAAAAATAATTCACAATCCAGAATTCCTGACTGCAAGAACAGCTGAAGATGATTTTAATAATCAAAACCATATAGTTATTGGTTTAGGGTCAAAAGTTAAAGAAGAAGATAATGATCTAATTAAATTAATTAATCTATATAAAACTTACTATACAGATAACATAACTTTATTAAGCTCAGATGAATCAGAAGCAATGAAACTTTTTGTTAACTCTTTCTATGCTGTTAAAGTACAGTTCTTCAATGAATTATATCTTCTATGTGAGAATAAAAAAATAGATTATAATAAAACAAAAGAAGCAATGTTAAAAAATGGATGGATACATACAATGCACACTCAAGTTCCAGGACCTGATGGTAAATTAAGTTATGGAGGGGCGTGTTTTCCGAAAGATACAAAAGCATTATTAAAAGTTATGGAAAATAGTAAAACTCCCTGTAAAATTTTAAAAGGTTGTATTGAAGAAAATAAAGAAATGCGAAAAAATTGACATATAGTATATATAATTCATATTATTTAACTTGAGCAAGCAAAGGAAAATATGGATGATATATCAACTAATTTATGTTTAATTGCTGTTCCACTTTATGAATGCAAAATATGTAATATTTCTCATACAGAAACAAAAGATATTCATCGAGAAACTAAATTTCATAAAGATAATTTAAAACTTAAAACACCAATGACTATTGAAGAATTTAAAAAAAAAAATAAAACACTTTGCATTAATCAACCTTTTAGAGGTAATCTTAATATCATTGATCAAGGCTCAAAAAAAGAGAAAAAAAAATCAGAATTTAATAATAAAACAGAACATAAATCTGCAAAAAAAGTAGAAATAAAAAAACTTGTTGCAGAACATTCTCATAATAATCACCATGGTTTGCCAGGAGCAGGGAAATATGCTCATCGTGGACCAGAATCAACACCAGGTAAAAATCATGCGTATCGTAGTAAGAAAAACTAAATTATTTTTATTTTTCTATTTTTGTAAATTTATTTAAAAACTATTTCAAATATTTGTTAATTTGGGTATAAGTTTATGGTTTGATGGATTAAATAAAATAAAATATATAACTAAAATATATGTCTATAAGTGAATTTAAAATTACGACTAGATTAGCAAAAGACAGAACCTATATGGCTTCTATAAGAACTCTTGCTGTCTTTTGTGGCTTGTCTGTTTTAATATATAGATTTGAGAATAGGTTATTGTCTTCTTTTATTCTAATAGCAACTCTTATTATTAATCTTAAAATTTACTATGAATATAAAAATATGCTTGATGTAAATAATCAAAAAGAGTATAAATGGTTTTCATGGCTATTAACTATAGCCGTTGTAAGTTTATTTATTAGCTTTAATGTAAAATATTAAAATTTATTAAACTCTTTGTTCTATAAAATTGAAAATACATATGTTTAATGTTTCCATTATAAGTATTTAATTTTAATTGTTACAAGTCCAATCTGTTCTTGTTTTCATCTCAATCTATTTTACTTGCATCATGCATGACATTCTTCTTTCCACCCTCATTGCAATCATTCGGAATGAGTATGAAGATGCTCATCGAGTGATCCAGAGAACTCCGAACATTGAACAATACATCGATGGGTTTCGTCATATCAATGACAATCATAGCAATGACCTTGTTGGGTATGCATTGTTAAATAACAATGTGTTTGCTAACAGTAATTACAATATATTCCTTATCAAGTACACCACATGTGATGAACCAACAAAGTGGTACCAAATCACTCAAGCCATCAAAGATGACAACCAGTGCTACACCACCGCAATCGATGTTACGATGACCATCGAAGAAATTGCTCAATAAATTTGTTTATTAAATTTATTCATTACTGAGTATTTTTATTTTATAAAAATCATGAAATTTAATAATTTTTTAGTTTCAATAATTAGTAATAAAAGGCTGAAATATTTAATTTATCTTAAATAATATAAATAATATAAATAATACAAATAATATAAAATGTCAAATAACTATTTTAATAAGTATCTCAAATATAAAAAACTTCATCTTAATCTAAAAAAAAATCCAAATATAAAAGATGGTATGAGACCAACATTATCACTTACTTTAGATCCCATATCGCAAAGAAAAGAACAAAAAATACAGTTTGTCTCAGATAGAATAAAACACATGTCTAAAGAAGATGTTGAGTGTATTTTTTCTCAAATTAAACCACAAATTAAAAATATAAATATTGATTTTAATAAAATATGTGAAATTAAAGGAAGAAAAATAATAAAAGTTAATAAAATTATTTATATCTCACTTGAAGAAGGATTTGAAAAAGAGATAACAGAAATTGTAAATATGGGATTTTATATGTCATCAGGAAAAAGTAGACAAACAGGCTTAGAAAATATATGGCTACCTACAACAGGTATTTCTAGTAATGGAATAATTCCTGATTGCAATCAAATAAAACTAAATAAATTGGAAGATGAGTATTTAACTTATCTAGATTCAGATGCTACTTTGGATAATAAATATAAAAAATCTTTAGAACTAGAACCTTATTTAAGATTTATTAATAAAATAAATGTTGTGATAAGCATTAGATTATCTGAATTAGAAGTTTTAGATATGTTTAAACAGATGAAAGATATGTCCGAAATTTGTGATACAATTTTACAAAATCAAGTTTATAGTTTCATATAAATTAAGTTAATATTCATGTCAATAATAAAAAAAATATTATTTATCTTAATTTCATAAAAAAAACTTAAAATTTATTTATGAATTCTGTTTTCATTGTGTATTTATCCAATTCAGACATTTCATACCACCACCATACACCAATACCTTTAACACGATACCCTTCATTAATTGCTTCAATAACTGCAGGGATAGCGTTTTGTAAATTTTCTATATCTGGATTGTGCCATTCATTTGTTGAGTAGGCCGGTAAAATAGGAACAACTTCTGCTCCTTTCCTTGTTTCATGATTATTATAAATCACATTATAATTAGCTATAGCTTCTTTAACCCAAGCTTGATAACCTTGAATAGAAGTTATAGATTCAGAGTTGTCATAAAGCATTGGACAGAGTGCATCTGCATATTTTGCTACATTTCGAATATGATCTAAACTCCAACTAAATCGGGAAGCAGAACCAGCCACTGAAATATATGGCTCTTCACCAATCACTTCACGAACAATTTCTAGAAGATCAATAAATTCAGAATCTGTACGAGGTGGTTCTATATCGAAATGAATTCCATTTACTCCTGTTGTTTGAATAATATTTTTACATGTATATGCGATATTATAGTGTATTTTAGTATCCCAAATATGTGAGCGATAACCATTAACTTGTGCTATAATTAATTGTTCAGAATCAATTAATCTAGAGTTTCTAACCCATTTTGCAAGTTGAGAATATTTATTATATGGAATTACACCATTATTATCCATCATTCCTAAATTCGCATATTGGTGTTTTATATTTAGTTCTTTTAGTTTGAGTACTTCCTGTTCTATGAACTGATCTGTTTTATATGTATAAAAATAACCATGAGGTAAATACATTGCATTTATTCCACCAGGAATAGTAGGTTCATAATCTTGAACCGGTGGTGTAGTCCAATAAGAGCCTGTGAAATAAACATCTATAGTGACTTCATCCAAATTTAATTCTCCTTCGTAAGACACACAAAATCCAGGACCATTGTACCATCTAAGAACAGGTACAGTTATGTCATTCAAACCAAGATAAGTAGAATTTAATGTATCTAACTCAGAAAATCTATCTATAGACCAGTAATCAGTTATTTTAAGTTTTGAACTTTCTGGAAAATTTAACTTTAAAATTAATTGAGTAGCTGTTATGTCTTCATTTGAATTGAACATTCTAATGGTTTTACAAAATCCTCCTTCCCAAGAACCTGTAAGTCTAATTTGATTTTCAGATTTCCAAGTAGCATTTTTAAGTTCAGGTACAAATGGTGGATCTTGTTCTTCTTCATCTTCAGTAAACCATAATTTTAAAACAAAGTCAAATTCTACTTGAGAACCCATAATACTTGAATCAAAATTTATACAAAACCCTGGACCAACTTCGACACCAGACGGAAATATTAAAGATTGAGATTCACCTGAAATAGATAGATCATATCCTGCTTTATTTAAATTGTTTGATTCCCATACTTCTGATACTAAACATGTAACACCATTATTTTTTATTAAACCAAAGAGTTCCCAATTTTTAGCGACTTTATTTCCTATATTTTTTAATCTTAAATTTGCACATAATCCACCATTCCAATCCTCAACTATATCTAAACTCACATTTCCATACCATGTATCTATTTCTGAATTAGAATTTGTGGTTGTTGCAATTGAACATTTATTTGTTGTAGTATAATATTTATTTGGTGTGGTTGTTATTAAATTTTGACTTATTGTGGTTGTTGAATTTCTATTTGTAGTTGTTGGATTTTTACTTGTAGTTGTTGGACTATTACTTGTAGTTGTTGTTTGATTTTTATCATTTACAACTTCTAAAATAAGATTAAGATCATTTCCGTCAACATATGATTCAAAAGAAATGCAAAAGCCAATTCCATAAACTCTTCCATTTGGAACTATTAGATTATTATCATAAATAGTATCATTATCTGCATAACAACCCCAAAAATCATCAACTAAAATATTAATAATTTCAGAATTACTTGATACTAATTTATATTTCCATCCATTTACAACATAAGTATTGTCATTACGAAGAGACAATGTAAAACAACCACCATTATTCCAACCCGATGTTTGAGAAAGAGTATATTCTAAAGAGCTACTATTTACTCTGATAATTAGAGTAGATAGCATCAGATAAAAGATTAGTTTAGCAAGCATACAGTCTATAAGAATTACTAAAACACTAATTAATTCAATATTTAGTAATAATTCATGATATAAATAAAGATTTAAATTATCGAAATATAATTTAAAAAAATAAATTGAATTCAAGAGAGTCAACCAATTTTTTAATCATATCTGGTTGAGCATCAAAAGCATCATCCATTGTTTCCCCGGTAGTGATTGGACCAACATTTTCAACAGTATAAGTTGCTTTGCGAGTTTCAGGATTGTATTCACATTTAAATTTACTTAATACACAAGAATATTCTCTAATTCGTTTCGTTTTTTCTTTGTTGTATTGGTATGTGGACCACCATAATAAATCATAATTGGTGCCATTTTTACGAATAGTTGACTTTAACAAACCTACACCACCAAATTTGTGATACATAATATCATAAGAGTGGCAATTAAGATAATATGGTTGCATATTTTTATATGTCACACCAAAATTTTTATAACCTGCATCCATCATATTTTGAACTTCTGATTCAACAACTTCATGAGTTAAAGGACCAATGTATTCTAATTCTCCTCCAAAAACAGGATATTCAAAATTAAAGTGAATCAAGTCATGATATGTTTTGCCGATGGATTCAATAATTGGTTTAGAATAGAAAGGAAAAGCAAATTTAAACCAATAAAATTTATTAAGAATATACCAGGGATGAAATGTTATACAATAATAGTTGTACCATTTGCAACTAGTTTCTTTGGAGTTTATCAATTTATTTTTTAAAATATCTTTCTTTTTTGGATCTTGTTCTTTTTCATAACACTTTTCGATAAGGTGGCTGTGCTCAATATGTTGATTTTGTCGTTCTACATCAAGAACTAAATAGACTTCATCAGAAGTTAAAACATCATGATCATTGGGTTCAATTGCTGAACCCATCAAGTGATACTCATCAATTTCTTTCTTAAAAAGGTTTCCAAATTCATATGCTTTTGTTTCAATAACTGATTTTTGTTCTATCTTAAAACCTTTGTATCCTGCAATCCATACAAGAGAACTACAAACATACTTATTGGTGCTGATTTTAAATAGTTTTTGAATTTCAGATTCAGAAATGTCTGTGACAAATAGAAATAGCGTCCGAATAGGAGAAATAATTCCTGTTTTAATTTGATTAATTATCTTATCTTTGTGATACTGAATACGTTCAACAAGATAATTATCGAAAGAATCATATGAATCCGAAAAGTCTATAGTATTTTCATTTTCATTAAATTTAGAATGAATATTCTTAAAAATACCTGAGTATATTACATGAAGGATCAAAAACTCAGTGTAAACTTGGTTATGGATTTTACCAAAGTCACTACCATTTAATGCGTCATGAGTTGTCATTAAATGTTCTAGACACATGTAAGATAAATAGTAGTTAAAATCAGAAATTTCATCTAGATTAGTAGCAACACTATTTAATTCTTTAGACCAATCCCTATCAGAAGAATCATTAATTAAATCATTTAAAATCCTGCGAAAATTATCTTTTATTTTAACATTACTAAATGACCACGAATCAGATTCCAAATCGAAAAGATCAATAAGTGTTTTAACTTTGTCTGTTCCAACTTTGTCAAAACCAATTGAGATTGCAGGAGTTGTCAAAGAAGTATAATCACTCATATTTGACATTTATAATATATATAAATTAATGAATGAATTCAATTTTTGTTTTTATTTCTTATATCAAAAAAGTCAAAAAATTGAATAATCTGTCAAACTCTGAATATTAATTTAGAGATCTCATACAACAAAGCACATTGTATGAAATTTTTACTTTACATCATTCTGCAACAAGAAAATGGAATCTCATAAACCATTTTCACCGCTTCAATGCAATTGCGAGAAGTGTAAAAAGGTCATATTCAACCTTGAGAATGGCGTGTGGTATCATGATGGAAAGTCCAAAATCAAAAACGAACCGAAGCATGGCGACAAGTACGAAACTTCAAAAATTTTTGATGAACCAACGCTTCGCTCTTTGACAGGTTACTGGAACAAACCCATTGGTTCAATTTGGTTCTCTGCCGGAAGTTGGCTATATGATCCTTTCTGTGACATGCGTGTCACAAAGAATTCACATTTTTGTGACGATGAATTTGCGAAAGAACTACATTTCAGGGAACCTAACAAGAAATCGGTTTTTCAAATCAAGAGTCCGAAGAACATCCTTGAGATAAAAACTTACAAAGAATTGAAGGATTTTCATGATAAATATCATATTGTTGAGATGTCAAGTTCTGTCAATTGGATCAATGTCAAGAATGATGGTTATTATGGGGTTTCTTTTCATTTTCGAAAATTTACACATCTTTCTGATTGTCCTGATGATGTAGAGTATGATAACATGATGTGGCATGCAGGATTCGATTCTGAGTCGTTATGTGTGTGGGATCTTCGTGCATTTGATGAAGTTGAATATGTTGAGGTTGAGTTTTAAATTTTTTGTTTATTTTCATTTTTAAATGTTTATGTACTTAAATAAAACTACTTAAATATTTACATATTCAGTATATTATGAAGGACTAAACTCGTATTCGGGTTGTTGCTGAAGATACTCGGAAGCTTGAGGACATTTCAACCCTTCCCCTCTTGATTTCATATTAGTTAAGAGGGTTGTCATTTTTTGACTCTAGATATAGAAATATAAAGAGTCTTATTTATTTATAAATTAATTTTTGAGCTTTTCTATCGCCATACTCATTATTGAATCTTTCAACATTGATAATAGGATAATCATTAAAACTCATTTTCATACGAACTGTTTTAAAGTAATCAAAATAGTTTGTTTTCTTAAAAGCTTCATCTGCTTCTTCTTTTGTTAGTTTATTATTGTAAAAATAATTAACAATCCTGCATAAAACATCTGATTTATCTAATCCTTCACAATTTATATAATTATTATCATATTTGTTTGTTATTTTTGTAAATAGATCTACACTGCTTTTATTTGTAATCTTAAGAACTTTTTTTATGTCTACATATATTTTTTCATTTTCTTCTAAATATTCCATATAATTTTTAAAATCATATTCTTGCCTGTTCTCAAGTTCTGAATTTATTGAATTAACAAAATTTTTAAATTTAGATTCAAATGTATTTTTTGAAAGTATACCTTTTATTTCTATTCTTGTATTAGGTACTATTTTTTTTTCTATTTTATTATTATTTTTTATAATATTAGCTTTTTGTATAGCTAATTCATATTTTTCATCCCATTTTACAAGAATATTAAAGTTATGTATATTTACTTTTTCTTTTGGCAAAGAACTCATTATCCACAGTATGACTCTAGTAACCATGTACATGTCATAAATGGATTCAACATAAGTATCTGGGCTATCTTTAAGATATTCAATATTTGGATTAAAATCATATCCCATACTTTCATCAAATATATGCCATTTATCCAAGTAATAGTTGTCTTCATTTCTATTGCCTTTAAATTTAATCAAAGATAATATCAAAGGTATTTCATCTTCAGATAATTTATGACTATTAAAAATTATTAAGTCTGTAATTAAATAATCACTTAAAAAACTATTATGCATGTTAAATTTAAGTTTTCCATATCTTGATTTCCATTCGATAGAAGATGCAAAATGTTCATTTTGTTCTTGATCTCTTAATATTTCTTTTAATTGGTTTGTAAATTTAAGATTATAAAAATAGTAGTGAGGAGGAATATTAAGATCTTTAATAGAGTTTATTTTTTTTATGTTAAATATACTCGTCATATGAATTCAATACATAAATACAAATAAATTATCAATTTTAAAATGTTTATATTGTAACTAATGTTGTATGAAAGAGAATACATAATTAATTTATTTAATCTCTTTTTTAAATATTTAATTCATTAATAAATAATTTGTATTTAGTAAGCTATAAAGTTATACTTGTTAAGATTTCTCATTTTATAATGATATTCTGTGGAAGCATTTTTCATAAAATTATAACCTGCTCCAAAAATTTTAACAGTGTCAAATATTTCATTTTTATTTTCTGACTTTGTTGATTTTACCAATGTTATAGAACCCCAATTATTATTTAGACTTATACCTCCTATTCGATTTTTAAAATCTAAGAATTTTGTTAATGGTATTATACCATTTCCATATTTTTCTTCAAAATATTTCAAAAGATTTTTATCTATAATTACTATTCTTCCATTTATTTCCAATATAATTTCTTCAAATTGTTTTGAAAGTATTTTAGAATAGTTCTTTGTTTTTGAATCATATAGTTCAATATTTAGATATAAAATTACACCATTAAATGATAATCTTGTATAAAAACGAGGTTCATTATGATCCAACTTATCATTTCCATGAAAGTAAGTTTGATAATATGGAATAAGAAGATAATTATATATTGGATCATCATCATTGGGTGTAGTTTTTATTTTTGGCACAGAATTATTGTAATAATCATATATTAGTTTAACATCACTATCCTGAAAATTTTTAAATTTTATCCAAAATCTGGTTTCATAATAGTCTTTTAATTGAAGATATCTAATTCCTGGTAAAAAATATACTTTTTTATCTATTTTATCGATAGAACGATTCTTGCTATTTTGACACATAAAAACAGAATCAAAACCTTCGGGATATATTTTATTAATAGTGTTTCCTCCTATTTCAATATCTAATGAATATAAAATATCTCTTAATTTATATTTACTATTTATTTCTAATCTAAAATTTCCTATAAATTTGGCTTTTTTATTTGATGGCACGACATGTGACATTACAAAATTTAGTGGACTTTTAAAAAATATTTCTTGTTTACTTTCAAAACTTAAATTTTTATTAAAATCTAATACATTTTCAGAACTTTGAATATAATCTTTATGTGGTAAGTATAGATCTTGTGTATTTTTTTGTATCCATTCTAATTCATTAAAATAGTCTTTTTCTTTATTTGACATAGTCATAATAATATATTTTAACCAATATATAATTTTAAAAAATATAAACGCAATAACATATTGAAATCAACAACAAATTAAAAGTCAAAAATTGTCTTAATATATAAATTATGTTTAAGTCAAATATAAATAAAAATACTTAAATATATACATATAATAGTATTTATAACGTTGAACTCTACTATTGCACATATTAGAAGTTAATAATTAATTTTATGGTTAAATAGATTAACTTCTAATATGTGCAATAGTTAATAATATTATTATTTATTTATTTAAATAGTATTGATATATAGTTATGTCAATAGTTTAATTTTCTTTATTATAAAATTGATATTTATAAAATATTTTATAAATAATAAATGGAGCTAGCTTTAGATAAACATGAAGCTATTTGCAACAAAAAACAATATATTGAATTTAAATTAGATGATGATAGCATAGTAATTTTTAATAAAATTAATATCAAATGGTATTGTGATTTGATAGTGAAAGGTG